>Ga0156501_106_pt1 | contig 45122 bp, 48 predicted proteins | sample RifOxyB1_FD_110648 | JGI IMG/M metagenome (GOLD analysis project Ga0156501, IMG submission 110648) | Candidatus Brennerbacteria bacterium RIFOXYB1_FULL_41_13
AACACCTGGTTCAAGAAAAACAAAAAAATCCGCTGGATCACAACGGAAAAACAGGCGGAAAATTTTATAAGAAAGTTTATTTCTTCAGCCTGACAATGTTTTAAATTTTGGTAAAACTCTCTTTTTATCCAACCACCATTTTCTTTTATATTCTTTATCTAACCAATCGACTTCATATTGCTCTCCATATAATTCTAAAAATAACCTCTGTTTAAGATAGGCGCCCCTTTCCGTTCTTGTTCTTCCGTTCGGGTTTAAACCCTTTTTCTCTTGTTCAACGTGCCAAGCTTCGTGTATGAATAGAGAAGACAAATATTCTACTGAAGAATATTTTATAGTCTTTGGTTGAACGTACCAAACTCTTGTCTTTACGTTTACGTCAGTATCGTATCCGTTCTTGTCAAATACTTTAATTTTATTTATGTTTTTTATAAGATTAACAAATCTAGTCTTTTTGATGAAATCTAAAGATACATTCAATTTCCTTCTTAACTTTTCTTCTTTTGTGTCTATTGTCATATATTTTTAAAAACACCTGGGAGTATATTCCAACTCCCAGGTTTTGTTGGCTCACTTTTTCTTAGTGCTACCAGTCTTCGGTTTGGGCGGCTTTCCAGGACCCTTGTTCGGGTTGCCACCACGACCACCTTTCTTATCAGCCATGTTTCTCACCTCCTTTCGTGAGAGATTTATCCCCACACTCAGCATGAGTAGTGTGGGATGAGAATAGTATCACCCCCCCCGTATGGGTTTGTCAAACAAAACCAAACGCCAAAACACCTGGTTCAAGAAAAACAAAAAAATCCGCTGGATCACAACGGAAAAACAGGCGGAAAATTTTATAAGAAAGTTTATTTCTTCAACCTGACCGCAATCAAATCAACCGAATTGTTATCTGGGTAGCTAGCCGCTTTCCAAAACTTTTCAATGCTCGTCTTTCTATTTGGCTTCGGTGGCAAACCAGGATCATGGAAATAAATGAAGTTTTTCGTGATATTAGTGATTAAAACCATGTGAGAACCATACTCATCTTCTCCATCAAAAACGAATGGGTTAACCGCCACTAGAATAAAATATTCTTTCTGAAAAAAGATTCTAAGATCAGATAATTTAGCTGACCTTTTTAAGTAATTAATCCTTTTTTCTTTTGAAAGCTTGACGGCAAAATTTTGTTCTTGTTTTAAATTAGAATATTCTTTCTGGAATTGATAAACATCATTCCTCCAAAGATGCCGTAGGTATTTTTCTCCTTTTTCAGAAAACTTTTTATAGTCAAAATTAGAGATGTAGACAATGTCAAAGCCCTTTTTTAGAAGAAAGAGTAATGTAGCGAAGTCCCAGGTTAGCTTATTTCTTTTATGTGCCGTCGCCTCATCAAGATAACTAAAGGAGAAGCTCTTGTTAGGGAAATAGACTTTAAGCACAGATTTCAAGCATGATTGGACACAATGAAAGTCATCTTTTGAATTCGGGTAAAAAGGTATGTCGAATTATTCCATTAACATAATATAACAAATAATGAGCCCCGCTTTAAGTCGAGGCTCATTCCGTGGCTCCTATTTTCCTCTGGTACCTGTCCGAATCTTGCCGCCCTTGCCGCCGCCAGAACCAGACTTGCCATTTCCGGAGCCGCCTTTTGTGTTGCCCTTATCTTTCTTATCAGCCATGTTTCTCACCTCCTTTCGTGAGAGATTTATCCCCACACTCAGCATGAGTAGTGTGGGATGAGAATAGTATCACCCCCCCCGTATGGGTTTGTCAATTCAAAAACGCCCCCAAGGGACGTTTTTGAATACGAGTGAAATTAAAACAGAAAACTTTTTTATTAAACCGGCTTCGTAATCTCCAAAACCTCAACCGCCAACCTGTTGCCAGCCACAATATACTCTTTTTTCTCACCAACACGAGATCCCAAAGCAGCCTGAGCCACAGGAGAATCATTAGAAATCTTCCCGACCGCCACCTCTGCTTCATCAGGATGAACTATACAAAACTCCCTGATAGAACCATCTGCCATTCTTACCTTTACCTTATCGTACAAACAGACGATTTTCCCCGCGAAAGATTGTTCACTCATGAGTTTGTATTTAAAAAATAAAACCCTTGTTAATCAAACAAGGGTTTTATTTAAGCTTTAATTTATTAATAACAATATTAAAAAGGCGCGAGTGCGTAGTGCCGGAAAAAAGCTCAGATTTAATAAGCCTATTTTTCATAGATTTATTTTAAATCAGATTATCTCAAACGTCAATGACCAGTCAGAAACGCAAAATAAGCTCAAAAAGAGCTTATTTGCACAGATTATCCACCATAATGGACCTACTTTGCCAAACCGACTTTAAAACCCCTGAAATCAAGGTTATTAAACCAACCGGAAATATTCGCCCACCAAACACCAGGAACTCTGAGGTTAAGGATTGGAATTGTCTCAAACCACTTAACATCCTGAACTACTACCAAAAGATCGGCTGTGTCAGAACCCAAAGGCGCTTCACAGCTCAGTCGATAGCGAAGCACGCCTGCTTCTTGGGGTTTTGTTTTCGCTACCCCAGACTCCGGGTCAATATTGCCGGAAAAAGTCGTGTCACCATTAATGTCTTTGGCGCACGGCCAAGGTTGAGCTGTTAAATCATCAAAATCCTGATTAGCCAAGTAATCGTCTATCTTCACGTATTTGCATGAGGCCGTGCAAGAATCAGCTCCGGCAACAGTCCAGACAAGGTTGAGTTGATAATTAGCATGCTGAACCGCCATCTGTTCTTTCAAAACCTGATAATAATTCACTCCATCCGCAGTCTCTTGTAGCCTGAAGTTTGTGATCCTGAAATCAGAAATACTTGCTTCTCCGGGAGGAGGAGGCGGTATATTAGCTGAACCAACATTGACCGTCACACTATCTGAATCTGAATCGTATTTATTTGAGCAAGTGATCGTGTAGGTTCTCGAACCCTGGGAAATATCATTCCTTTGAGCTGAGTCCTCTAACTGTTTCTGACCTGACCAGCCAGTTCCAGAGGCCGTACACTGTCCAACAGCATTAGTACTTGTCCAGCTCAAAGTGTAATCAGCTGGGGCTACTAAATCTAACGGCCCGTCAGAACCATCGGCTTTGATGTCAACAGTCGGTAAAACCTCTTGGTCAATGTTCACAACCACGCTGTCGCTATCAGAACCATACTGATTTTCACATTTAAGCGCATATGTCTTTATGCTTTTAGCTATATTGCTAAAGTTTTGTGTGCCGCCGCCAATATCTCTCGCGCCATTCCAGTTTCCAGAAGCTTGGCAAGAAGTTGGTATGCCACCCTTTAGTGTCCAAGAAACAACATAGCTCGCCGGAGCATCAAGCGAAACAGGACCGTTCAAATCATTGGCCTTCAAATCAACCTGTGGAGCAGTATTCGAAACACATCTGAAACAATAGCTATAAGGGTCGCGAATACCTCCTAGCAACCGAGTGCAGAGATTGCTTAATCCCGGCCAGTCCGTATATCCAGATGGACAAGTAGAACCGGCAACACACCCCGCCGGAGGATAAACCTCCATTTCTTTGCCACTCGGGCATTTACACGCCAGTTTTGAAACGCAAACCTGAGTTCCAGTACAGTATTTCCCGGCCGCTTCACAGCCAGTGCTCAACGTCCACCCAGCGCCAGGAGCTGAACGGCAGGAAAAAACCCGCTCTTTGACCGTGCCTGCCGGACAGACCAAGGGATTGCTTCCGCCACCCCCGCCTTCTGCCGGACAAGTACATTTGTTTATCTGATAAAGATTCCAATACCCATCACAGTATCTTGTTTGATAACAGTTCTGCGTAACGCCGGTTGTATCTTTTTTACACTCACTCCATTCTCCCCAATAATACTCTTTTCCAGTCCAGTCTAGATGACAAATGTCTCCTGCTGATCCGCCAGAGATAACGCAGGTGTTTTGGGGTGGAGTTCCAGTATCGCACCCATTTTCTCCAACAGTCTTCCACACGCAGTCACAGGATCTCTTCGGTGGGGTTCCCGGTGGATTTTCTTGGCAAGCTGATATTACATCTATACACTCTTCAGAATTTTCACAGCAAATTCCTTCAATATATCCCGGAAAATTAAACAAAAAATTCGGCAAAAACAACACTCCCAAAAACATCAGGCTGAAAACAAAAAATAATCTCATATTGATCTTTCTAATTCAAAAAAACGCTTCTGATCAGAAAACAAACCAAAAAAATCTTTTTCCTCAAAAAACACCGCGTCTTGATCGTCCACAACCAAGCCTGTTTCTTTAAGATACGTGTCGTAAACCATTCTCATCAGCCAATACTGTGCTTCACCTCCAATTTTTTCAATGTCAGTATTTGAATCAATCACTGTTTGCGCGAATAAATTCAAAACCAATCCATCCTGAGAAAGGCTGTAGCCGTAAGACGATCTGGTCTTGCCGTCATCTGAAACCTCAGCCATTAAGTCTTGTGGCTTATCTGTAAACACCACTCTGAGCCGTTTGATATTTTCCTTGTTCCCCGCGTTCCAGCGAAACTCCCAAAAACCAAACTCCTTTAAAAACCTGTCCAACGCTTTTCTGTTTTTAATTGAAAATTCATAGCCAGGGACCTCTGAAACCGCCAGAACCCTGCCTCTTTGAAAAAACTCATGAAACAAAAAATATCCAACGCCCGCTATCAAAACAATCAAAATTATAAAAACTGTTTTTTTATCCAAAAACAAACGTTTGAAAAAAGCCATTGATTTTTTGCCAATAATATTATTTTAGAATCAGTATATTAAAAGTCAAGAGCCGCTAAGATTAGCGGCTCTTTTCTTTTTTACGGCGTGGCTGTTAACGCCGCCGCATCTGGGTCTCTGACCATGGCAAAAACAATTGCCATGTCAGACTCTCTCACGAAAAAGAGTTTGAAAAAGTCGGACCAGTATGTGCCCGGAACTTTCTCCACGCCGATGTGGCACCACCCGACTCCCCGTTCTTCAATGCCAAGCTCCAGATAGTACATCTCATTGAAAAGCCTCGGCTCGGCAAGGCGTTGTTCTGACGACATGCCATAAAAATACACAAACCCTGCTTCTTCGAGAACCAGCCGGCTTTTAGTGTCTTTGACGGCAGTGCCAGCCCTCTCCTCAATGAAGCACTGCTTTGCAAACACCTCAAAGATGAAGCAATTGTAGCGCTCCAGAGGGTCGTCCGTGTGGTAGCAGGTCGTGTCTTCAACTAGCATCGGGCTGGGCGTGGCGGTCGGGCTGGGCGTCATGGTCGGCGTGAAGGTGACAGTCGGGCTGGGCGTCATGGTCGGCGTGAAGGTCGGCGCGCTGGCCGCAGTTGGCGTCAAAGCCGCAGGCGTCACAGCAGGCCCGGCAGCGGAAACGGGGTTCGCATAGAACCAGACCGTAAACGCGAGGGCAGTCAAGATCACGCCAGTCATCCAAGTGGTTCGCTTATCGAGCCTATCCACCAAATCGTGGCTCAGATTGCGCGGCCGAAACTCACCACGAGGTGTCTCAGCCCATGCAAGCCCGTGAACATGACTTGAAGCGCCAAGATCAAGGCCGCACATCAGCCAGATGGCGACAAGGCCGACGAAAAGACTGATAATCGGCATAGCAAAGAAGTCTGCCATGACGACGCCCGTAATACCAACAACCAAAGCCACGAGAACCAGGCGGAGGTCGAAGGTCGGAGCCAAGAACAAAGGTTGACGTTTCAAAGAGCTGTTCATGACAATCTCCTTTCTTATTTAGTAGTCATGATGGATCTTACGTTTTCACGCAAGATATACGATAAAAAATTATAGCACAAAAACACTATAATTTCAATGCAAATCAAGCCTGTGGATAACTTCTCAAGAGCCGAAATTCTCTTAAAATCTCTTCAGTAAGATTTGATAACCTTTCTCACCATGCCGCGAGGAATCAGAAAAAAATTGTGTTTTTGCCCCCTTCCCGTCTGGAATTTCTTTTGCTCTTTTTTATAATTAAAAGTTATAGAATTTTTCACGATCAAAAAACCGTTTTCTTCACCCAGATACTCGCCAACAGTTTTTTTTGTGGCAAAACTAATGATAATTCCTTATGACCAAACAAGCAAGCATCTTCCCAATAAACAATGATTAATCTTAATGTTTCTTTCATTAATTTTCGAAAATTTCTTCAAATCCATTCATCTGAACAATCTTTATTATTGTTTTTTTAGGTATTATGATACCGTCAATAATCTTTAGCAAGTCTCCGGCACGACCAAAATCACAGTTCATCCCGACCTCCACAAACCTCTTTCTAATATGAATAATCCCAAAGCTTGCATTGACACGATTTGGCAAACCAGGGAATTTTTGAAAATCGCTGTACAGAGCGTCTTGCCAAAAAACCACACCTGCTTTCAATTTTTTCTGTTTCATAAAAATTATTATATCAAATAGCATACAAAGAGCACCTTTCACGCTCTTTGTATGCTTTGTGCAGGAAAGTCTTACGCTTCAATCCTTATCCTCACTTTTTGTATACTTCGTGGGCATTTTTCTCACCTCTTTTCGTGAGAGATGAGAATGGTATCACCCCCCCCGTATGGGTTTGTCAAGAAAACACAAAAATCAAATAAAGCCCATGGATAACTCTAAAAAAGCACGCACCATCTGTCGCCAGTTTTCCCAATTGGGAAAACTGGCGACAGATGAAATAAAATTATCAAAACATTTTATCGAGGCTCACCGTTGGTTATTAACCACCCATAAAATACTCCCAGGGTAACTTCACAATCCCCCTTTTGAACAAAACAAAGATTGCCAAAGTATAAACAATAGTCGCGACAAGATAAACAATAATTTCTTTTTTATGAAATCGCTGTGTCTCGCCCTCTCTTAAAGTGAGGCCATTAACTCCAAAATGAATCATTAAAAATCCCAGAATGTTTGTCAGCCAGTAAGTCACTAAAACTCCCGGAAAAAACCAGTCTTTAAAAACAAGGGAGGCAAAAACGCCTCCCAGATAAGCCAGCGGCAGATTGATGAAAACATCATTCCACCAAGATAACGGTGACAGCAAAAAACCAATCGCCATAATGATTCCGGAAATGGTTTTTTTTCGCATAAACAAAAATAAATCAGCATAAATATTATACCTCTTGATCATGAATCAAGCAACCCAGGGCCTTATTACTAGTCAAGACAAACAAATATTCTGCATTTATGTATTTACTATCGCCAGTTCTCCCAATTGGGAGAACTGGCGATAATTTGAGAAAAAAACTCAAGTACTTTTAAACTCTTTTACACTACCTGACTTTGTCACTTCCAAAATCTCAACATTATCGAGCAAATCAAAATCTTCCAAGCTCTCCAAAAAATTTTCCGGAATCTTAACCTTACCGATCCAAACACTTTTCTGGAGCATCTTAAATCCGATATTCTTCAACGCCGAACGTAGCCAGTATCTTTTTTCATCTTTCCCGACGGGAATATCGAAAACAATAATTTTGAATGTCTTATCTGACTGTTTATTAAAATCACGATGCTTTTTTCTCACAGATAAGATTTGAGCTCTTGACTGACCGTCCGCTGTTAAAAACAATCTCCGATCTTCATCAAATGAAACCAGACCTTGGCGCCTAAGCTTTGAGAGAAACTGCTTGAATCTCCTGCTTTCTTTTTTACCTTCTTCTGTTAAAAATAACCAGTCAGTAAAAAAATTTCTTTTCTGATGGATTTTTTCAAAATTAAAATCAATTTTTCTGCCACTGGCATAACCTCCGGATTTAGCAATTGCCAGCTGCAAGTCAATGAGCGTTGTTATTCCGTCCTCGATAAATTTAAGAATCCGATAGGTTGTTTCTCCTTTCATTTTTCAATTAAATTAAAAGTTATTGTTGAATTCTTCCTTGGTAATTTGTCTAAGATGAGGTACTCAATTTTTTTATTATTTCATACTGTTGTCGCCTATTTTCCCAATTGGGAAAATAGGCGACATAATAAACTTCACCAGTTAGTATTTGTTTCAATAGAACGCCGAATAATATAAAGCGAGCTCGAGGCCGGCGAACGGCCAACGCTTTTGATCCTTATTCTTTCTCCGGGATTTTCCGGTACAATCAACTCAATATCTTGCAAACCGCAACAAGAAGCGTTGTTTGATAATAAAGGAGGTTCGATTGAATCGTTCTTCAAAATTGAGTAAAACTTCCACTCCACGCCGGCATCGGCTGCGTAAAAAGCTTTAACCGAGTCAAGAATTGTATTCATCCGTCGTAATTCTTTAGTCACGCCAACGCTGATAACCGTACCGGTAATAAAAATCGTTGACAAAGACAAGATAACCATCAACATCATCTGCCCAGCACTTTGCCGAAAGCCATGGCGGAGAAAGTCCGCACGGCGCCGAAACAAATCCGGCACAACGAGGTCTTTTCTGAAATTTTTAACTGTTGATTTCGCGGTTTTCATTTATATTTTTAAAATCCCAGGTTAAACCCCCACCCTTCTTTGAGTAATCGTTGTCTGTAAATAAAACGGTTGATTCTGAAACCTTACTCTCTGGCTTATCTCAAGAAGCAAGGTGACGCTCGGTTGACAAAGAGCGCTATCAAAACATCCTGCAACATCGAACTTCAGAACGTCCAAATCGTTTGAGGTAATCGGTAGGGTTTCTGCGCCTTCGTTCCGGTAGACCACGCCATGTTCCAAGTAATAACTCACAAGAGAGTTGTCTTTGTTTGCAAAGGACAAAGTTCGAGCTTCGGAATCAAAAACAAGATTATTACCTTCTTTTATCTCTCTCGTCATGGTTTCCAAAAGAAATCTCAGATTAGCCTGCGAGTTCAAAGTGCTAAAAACATAAAAATGAGATCGGAAAACATTGATTAAAGAACCGGTAATGACACCTACCAAAAGACCAAAGAGAGTAAAAGAAATCATAACTTCCACCAGAGTAAAACCATGGGTATGAGCCCTCAAGTGTTTAAGAGAAACAGGGTTTTTAGCTTTAAAAAAATTCATATCTTATAGTTTGAAACACATGGCTTATTCCGATTCCACGCCAAACCAATTGTACAGATGGTCTTCGACAACTATGGAAAAATCTTTATTCCGGCTCTTCCAGCTCACCACCGAACTGATTTTCAGATGATCAATGGAAACCTCACTGACCGAGATAAGCCTCATAAAATCTGTTACCTGACCCGAACCGTACTGATAACCGAAGTTTTCGTCAAAATTAAGCGACCTTTGCTCTGACAAATCGGGCAGCTTTTCAAGCCCATCAACATAATCTGCCTCATAAATCCCAGGGTCGAGACCAAGATTAAAATTTTCACCGGCAATCCAGTTCTCTCCGCGCTTTTTTATAACCAATTCTATTCCCTCCTGGGCCAAAAAGGACGCGACCAGGTTATTTCTGATGAAAGACATGGCATAAATGCTGTAATTTACTAAAGCCAAAATGCTGCCAAAAACAGACATGATCAATGTCGCCGCAACAAGAAGCTCAACCAAAGTAAATCCATTTTTAACTGATAGTTTTTTCATATCCATCTTTCATTCGCTGATGACGCGACCGATCTGGCCGGCTTTATTGATCGAAACATCACGAAAGGAATTGGCACTACCCCTCAAAACCAGACGCACGATTGCTGAATCTGCTTGTGGGAAAAATAAAGTCCTCGGATAAGGTGGGACAAAAATCACTGGATTAGAGCTTGTCTGACCAAAATTAATCAAACTCGGCAAAAGAACGGTCTCGATTTCAATAGCCTCGTAATTTCCCCCTTGAATCCCAGAACAATCATTGCTAAAAGCCGCAAAAATTGTATATCGGTCTTTTCTCAAAGCGTCAAAAAGCATGCCGTACGCGCATGGCACCGTGCCTCGATAGTCTTGTTCCGGACCATTATACTCTTGACTGAGATACGATAAATCCTGTACTTTCCTGATATCAAGAATAAACCGATCAATAAACTGAAAAAACTCGTTTTGATTCTTGGCCGTGCGATTGAAACCCAAAACCATGCTCAAAAAAAGAGTAGTTACGCTAAACACCACCAGCATCTCAAGCGTTGACTGACCCCAAAAGCGCAGACCGCGGAACACAAAACGTAAAGTTTTATTCATTAAAAACTATAAAAACAACCCCGGGAATAAATTTAAATAACCCTGAACTATTTTATCACCAAACAAAAACAAAGTCAGAAGTCCAAAACCAAGAAACGGAGCAAACGGCACGATATCTTTCATGCCTTTGCGTCTGAAAAAAATCAAAAAAAGACTGAGCGAAGACCCGATCAAAAAAGACAAAAATATCAAGACAAGAATGTCCGGCCAGCTCAAAGCCAAGGACAAGCCAAAAGCGAGAAAAACATCACCCAACCCCATGCCGCGACCAAAAGACAAAAAATACGCCAAACCAAAAACAGAAAGCGCTACCAAAATTCCGATTCCAAGGCCGAAAAATCTATTCTCAGAACCAAGCAAATAATACAGCTCTCCGGAAAAATAAAGCTGATTGAGTTTTTCTGTTTTTAAGAAAAAATCAAAAACAAAAAAATAAAATACCTGCAGAATCGCACCGCTACCAGCCAAAAAATAAAGTAAAAAATCAGGAATCAGATAATATTTGAAGTCAAAAACACAGATTGCCAAAATACAGGCAAAAATTAGCCACCAAAGACCGACCGTAGCAAAAAATACCCAGTCGTTTGCCAAAGTTTTAAAAAACAAAAACTGCTCAAGCCGCCAGAAAATCAATGTAAAAACTACCCCGGAAATAAGCTCAACCAGAGAATATTCAAAGGCAATATTGGCTTTACAGCGCCAGCATCGGCCGCGTTGGATCAAAAAACTAAAGATCGGAAGGAGTTCAAACCAACGCAAGGTTTTTTTGCACGAATCGCAATAAGACCGCCCAGAGATCTCCTTAATCGCACTGGAATCGTATCCCTTCTCCGGATTCAAGCGATAAACCAAAACATTGATAAAACTGCCGGCTGCCGCACCGACCAAAAAACTAAAAAAATAAAACATGGTCAAATAAATTTAACACGAAACCCGTTGCTGATCTTATCAGGCAACAAATTTCGTATCATAAACAATTTTACTAGAGTTCAATACAATAAGAAGGATCCTCACAACTAACGCCATAAACAACCCCATCACTATCTTCTCTGAGCGCCTGACTGTCTTGACTTTCAAGACCGGCCATCAAGACATAGTGCAAACCATCACCAGAGACAGCATACTCATAGCTCCTTGATAACAATGGATCACGCGGAAGCTTCTTAACGCCAATATCGGCATTAATCAATTCAGTTTCCAAACTGTCCCAATCCGTAGAAGAAGGATACTCCGTGTTGGCATTAAAATAAATTTCCAGAGCGTTTTGCGTATTTCTCAGGTCCGCGATTCTACGAGTATCACGACCCTGCGCCCTGACCCCCGACAAACCAACCAAAACCATGGCTGATAAAAGACCAATAACAGTGATCACGACCAAAAGCTCGATTAAGGTGAAACCTTTCTTGTATAACTTATTCATAGTTTTATTATTTTTTATCTCCGCTTAATATTCTACCACCTCAAAACTGTTGAGCAATCTGGTAAATCGGCAAAATCACTGCCGCAATCAAGCCACCGACCAAAACGCCCAGAAATACAATCAAAACCGGCTGAATGATTTCGGTCAAATTATTCACCAAAGACTCAACCTCCCGAGAGTAAAATTTTGAAACTTTTGAGAGTAATTCTTCAAGTTTACCGGTTTTCTCGCCGACCGCAATCATCTGGCTAACCAGGGGCGGAAAAAAATCAGGATATTGCTGCAAAAGATCAGAAATGTTATCACCCTGCCTGACGCCATCAGCAACATTGTAAATCGCCTCTTGATAATACGGATTACCAACAACATCAGCTGAGATTTCAAGAGCTTGAGCTACCGGGATAGAACCTTTTAACAAAACGCTAAAGGTTTCTGTAAAACGGCTGACAAAAATTCTCTTCAAAAAACTACCAAAAATCGGCAATCCTAAAAGGATTGTTCCTAAAGACATCCTGCCTTCTTCCGAAGAAAAATATTTATAAAGAATAAAAATGCCACCAAGAATAAAAGCTAAAATGATCAGAAAATGATCCTGAACAAAACCGCCCATCGAGATTAAAAGCCTTGTCATCACCGGCAATTCAGAAAAAGGAATGCCGGATTCAAGAATTACGCTACCGAGCTGAGGAATCACCACGGAAACCATGATGCCAATCACCACCGCGAAAAGACCAAGCAAAAAAACCGGGTAAATCATTGCGTTCTTGATCTTGCTTGAAATAATCGCCTGAGCATCATAATAATCCGCAAGATAGGCCAAGGCCGAATCAAGCCGACCGGTTAATTCAGCGGCGCGGATCATGTTGACATAAAAAGAAGAAAAAGCATAAGGATGCTTCGAAAGCGAATCAGAAAAAGACATGCCTGCCTCAATGTCAGTGTAAACCTGATAAAGAGCATTCTTTAGAACGGGGTTGTCGCTCTGATTGACAACAGTTTGCAAAGATTCCGTAATCGAAACCTGAGCTTCAAATAGAGTCGCCAACTGCCGAGTAAAAACAGCGACTGTTTTCAGATTTATCTTATTCAAACCGAAACTAACTTTCTGAGCAAAAGTTTCTTCCTTGCTTTTTTCAAGCTTCAAGATAACTAAACCGGCTTTTTGAAGCATGGCGATAGCCGCTTCTTCCGAAAAAGCATCAATCAAGCCGGATTTCAACTCCCCTCTGTCATTTTTCGCACTATAAGAAAACTTCATGATCTTGCTTTATTATAAACCAGTTATCTGTCCGCCGCCGCCCAAAAGATTTTTCAGCTCTGTCGGATTCAAAGAATACAGATAGGCATTTTCCTGAGTAATCTCACGGCGCTTGACCAAAGAAGCCAAAGAACGATTCAAAGAAACCATACCGTCTTCCGAAGAAGTTTCGATTACTAAATCAATCTGATAAGTCTTATCTTCGCGGATCAGGTTCCTGACCGCAGCATTGGCAAACATGACCTCTACTGCCGGCACACGGCCGCCTTCAATCCTAGGAATCAAACGTTGTGACAGAATGCCAACTAAAGTCGAAGCTAACTGAGACCTGATCTGACCCTGTTGCTCAGCCGGAAAACTATCAATAATCCTGTCGATTGTCTGAGCGGCATTATTCGTATGAAGTGTCGAAAACACTAAGTGGCCTGTTTCTGCGGCAGTCAGAGCGATTGAGATGCTGTCCGGATCTCTCATCTCTCCGATCATGATCACATCTGGATCTTGCCTCAGGACTGAACGCAAGGCTTTATTAAAAGATATCGTATCAACACCAACTTCTCTCTGATCAATCAAGGCCCTGTCTGGGCTGAACAAATACTCAATCGGATCTTCAACTGTCAAAATATGATCAAAACGATTGTGATTAATCTCGTCAACAATAGCGGCCAGCGTAGTTGATTTACCGTGACCGGCAGGTCCGACAACAAGAAAGAAGCCTTGGGAAAGTTTGGTGAATTCATGTAAAATCGGCGGCAAATTCAGCTCTTCAATCCCTCGAATATCCATGGCAATCAAGCGGATGGAGATCGCGATCATGCCCTTTTGCATATAGGCGTTTGCGCGACATCTGATCTTTTCCTCATGAGTAAAACCAAAGTCAATCTCTTTCTGACTCACAAATATCTTTTGTTGTTCTTCGTTCAACAAAACCTTGATAAAACCGTCAAGATCTTCTTTCAACATGACTGGTTCTTTCGCCAACTGCAGCAACGAACCATCAATCCTTAGGGTCGGTTTTTTGCCGACGCCAAGATGAAGGTCGGAAGAACCCTGCGTTTGAGCCAATTCCAGATATTGTCCGATTTTTTGTTTATAATCTTGAGTCATTCTGTTTCTTTTTTTTATTTTCTATTTTTCTTTAGTTTCTTCAAGCCGTTTCTCTCAAAACTTCGGAAAAATGCACCCTGCCCTCAAGCATGTGGAGAACCGCCTCTTGTTTTAGACTGATCATTTTTTGGTTTTTCGCTTCCTGCCAAAGGTCGGCCTCACCACCGCCGGAAAGAATGATCTTTTCCACCTGCGGACTCATCTGAAATATTTCATAAATGCCGATTCTGCCAAGCGTTCTTTTATTCTTGCAGGTCATACACTCAGTTGTCCCGTAATCATAAACAGAAAAAGGTTTTTTATAAGACAGTTGTTTTTTCAATTCATCCGGCAAGCCAGCCAAAGATTCCTCAATAATTTTTTGAATCTCTCCAGAAGCCTGAACTGATTGACGACAATCCGGGCAAAGCCGACGAACCAATCTTTGAGCTACGATCAAACTAAGGGTCGAAGGCAACAAAAACCTCTGCACGCCAAGATCCAAGAGTCTGGGAATCGTACCGATGGCATTGTTTGTATGCAGTGTTGAAAGAACAACGTGGCCGGTCAAAGCTGCATGAACCGATAATTCAGCGGTTTCGCTGTCACGAATCTCACCAACCATAATAACATTCGGATCTTGCCTCAAAATGCTCCTTAACCCGGAAGCGAAAGTGTAACCGATCTCTGGAATGACCTGAGACTGATTTACTCCATTCATAAAATACTCGACCGGATCTTCAAGGGTCACCACATTGACTGAATCTTGATTAAGAATCTGCAAAATCGCATAGAGAGTCGTGGTTTTTCCTGAACCAGTCGGGCCGGTCGCCAAAACCATGCCAAACGGTCTTTTCAAACCGTTTTTTATAAGATTGAGATTCCATGGAGACAAACCAAGATCTTCAAGATTTTTTAAACCGGAATTGGGGTCAAGAATCCTCAAGGCCGCTTTTTCTCCGTTCTGAGTCGGAAAAGTTGAAACACGAAAGTCTATCTGCCGACCTGCAATAAAAGCCGAAAAGCGACCGTCTTGCGGACTACGAGTTTCATCGATCTTCAAATCAGCTAAAATCTTGATCCTCGTTAAAATCGCCGGATGGATCTCAACCGGCAAGAAAACTACAGAAAACAAATCTCCATCAATACGATATCTGACCCGCAGACGATTCCTTTCGGGTTCAAGATGGATATCTGACGCGCGTTGCAGAATCGCATTTTTCAAAATATCAGAAACAAGTTTAATAACCGGTGCCTGTTCGGCCGTGACATCAAAAGTTTCATCAAGGGAGATAGTCTTTTTTTGACCGACATAGGCCTTAGCCGCCCCTTGTGCTTGTTGTTGGAGGGATTTCAGGGTTTTTGAAATCTCTTCTCCGAAACTGGTATAACCCTTGCTTAATTTTTCAAGATCTTTTTTTAAAATCAAGTGAATCTTTAGATCAAGACCCAAACCTTGAGCAATAAATTTCAATGCCTGTTGAGCAGAAGACTCTTCCGGATTAACCATGCCAACCTGAAGAACACCGGCGTCTTTTGCGAAAGCTATCATCTCGTAATGCCTCGAGGATTCAAAAGGAATCAAAAGTAAAATTTCTCGCGGTATTGATTCTTCATCACCAAAGAATTTAACCGGCAAGTTCAAGCTCTGACTTTTAACCTCGAGAATCTTGTCGTCTGGGACCAGTTTTTGCTCATAAATAAGAAGTTCAGGAGAAACGTTTCTGTTCTTCGCTTCTTTTTCCAAAAGCTTAACCTGGCCTTGATTTAAAAGACCCTGATCCAACAATACTTGAACAAGATTAAATGACATTAAATAAAATTACAGAAAGGGATTCGGTTTGCCCAGGGGCGGAATCTGAATTGGTAAAACCCCCTTCTCTTTCAAACGTCCAAAGACCGGATGATTAATAACGCTATCAACATCCAGGTCAACCTGCTGAAGCTTAATCAAACCAGATTCCGGAGGAAATATTTTTGAAAAAATTAAAGAAGCCGGACCGGTATTCGGTTTGGAAAAAACGAAATAAGCGGCCAGAAAAACAAATACGGCAATAATGAAGAGAAAAACCCATAAAAATGATGCTCTTGGCGAATGAGGGGCTCTTGTTTCCCGCTTCGGCGCGGCAAATTTAGGTGTTTGAGCCTGAACTGGTGAAGAAACCGGCGACGGATGAGGCGCTTGCGACAAGGGTGATTGTGGCATCGATGGTAAAGGTGTAGCTTCCATGATTATTTTTATGGCAAAGTAAACTGCGGCTTCTTAATTGAGTAAACGTCGATGGAAAGTTTCATATTAAAAAGAGATTGATTGTTTTCCTGCTTCGAAGAAGATTCCCCCACCCTGGTCGGAATAAACTCGAAGTTTCTAACATCCATTAATCGTAGCTCATCTTCAATTCCCTTCAAAAAAGCTTTTCCGCTAGGATAATTTCCGGAAGCATCTACCTGAACAGAGATCGGAAAGGGTTCTTGGTTTTGTTTCGGCTGAGTGGCAGAGAAATTCGTAAACCCGGTTGTCTCCACCGCAGAAGCAGAACGGGATTCGAGAACGGTAAAAGAAATTCTCTTGATTAAAATATTATTCTGTTTGGCAATTGATTCAAGGCTGACAAGGATCTCCGGAATCTTCAAGCTCGAAGGTAGGGCGTCTGAAATCGCCACTGTCTGCTGATTAAGATCGTCGAATAAAGCCACCTGCTCCCTGAACTTTGCGATCAACTCTTTTAATCTCTGGACCGTAGTTTGTCTCTCGGCCAGTTGCATTCGAGCCTCCCCCAATCGTCGCCAAACATCAGCGACCGGACTGAAGATAATGAAAACTCCGGCAACAATAATCAAGAAGCTAAACAAAAAAGAAGTAAAAACTTGAGAAGAACTTTTCATAGACTATTTTATTAAAATCAAACTCTTTGAAAATAAAAGTTCCAGCTGAAAGTTATAAGCAAGACCGATGTTGCTGACGTCTTTCAAAATCACGTCTTTGATGTCCGGGTGTTGCTTAAAAGCCGCCGCTTGGATACTAATATCCTGAAGATCCTTGGCCGTACCGGATAAAATAATCTGATTGTTGAGAGTTGAAACCTTTAATGACTTGAAAGAAATTTTCGGATTTGTATTATTTTCCAAGAAATCGAAGACAGATGACAGATAAAAATGATTGGGCAAAAGCTTTTTAAGACCACGAATTTGAGCATCAAGAGTGATAACCTTTTCCACCTCTTCAAGCGAGATTGAGGCAACAATATCCTGAATCTCCCGGTCAGAACTTTTGATTCTGGATTCAACCAATTTTAAGTATCCAGACAAAAATAAATATAAAGAGGCCGCCGCCAATAAAAAGGCTAGGCTGCCGAAAACAAAATTTTTCGGAGAAGATAAACCTGTTATCGGCAATCTTTGAGATCTTGCGGATGTTGACATGATCGATTTATTAATATTATACCCTGTACTTTATTTTCAACAAGACTGATTAATCTTTTAACTATGAGAATATCCCAAAATTCAATCAAAAAACAAGCGGATAAACAAACTATGTTTGTACAAAGAGCTTCAGGCCCGAACCAATTGAAGAAGAAAACTGAGGCTTAACCAATTTCAGAGCTGGTTCAAGATCTGACGAATAGGATAAATTCGAAAAGGGGTCTGCCAATTCTGTGGGCATTTTCAATTCTCTTTCAAAATATTCTTTTACACCCGGCGGGATAACGCCACCGCCGCAAAGAACAACCCTCTTGACCTCGCGTTTAGTCTTTTCGAGATAACGCTTGGAAGTTTTCTGAATTTCAGAAACAATCGAATCAATTAAAGGCGTCATCAAACCCGGCAGGTACTGATAGCTCTGTATTGAGGCAATACCGTAGTTCTTTTTTATTTCCTCTGCTTTAACCGGCGAAAGATTCATGCCCCTGGCGATAGCCATAGTCAAGTCATTCCCAGCGGTATCGATATCATGAGTCATGCGAACATCTCGCTCATCAACAATAGAGATCGAGGTCGCGCGGGATCCAACGTCAACGACGACGGTTGGCGTCGGATCGCTTGGCACCACGGCTCGAGCCATTGAAATCGATTCGAGCTCCAAGGCCTTGAGTTTTAATCCGGAAAGCTCGGCAATACGATAATATTTATTGACCACGTCTTGGGAAACGGCGACCAATAGTACCTGAATCCGATTGGGCGTACTGCCCGGTATCGGACGCAAAACTTTCCAGTCTAAAACCACCTCCGACAACGGGATGGGAACATACTGCCTGGCTTCATAAGGGATGGCGCTTTTGAACTCTTTTTCGGAAATATTGGGAAGGTCCATGGTAGTGACAAAAGACGAAAAAGCTGGCAACGAGAACACGGCCTCTTTTGTTGTCGGCCCCATTTGTTTTAAAAGCTCCCTGAGAAGAACCGCCGTCATCTCGTCAACAATCTTTAACCCGGAGCTTTGGATAGCCGCATTTTCCCTTTCAAGATGGCCAAAATTTTCTATCATGCCATAATTTTTCAAAGAAACCTCGCCGCCAGATTGCTCAAGCTCGACGATTTTAATCGTTGTCGTGCCAATATCAATGCCTAAAACCGATGAAAAAGGCATTAAAAATGCTCCAATCTTTCGGAAACTGGCTTTAAGATCAAGATCTTTGATTCTCGAGAAAACAGTATTAAAATCAAACTGAGGCATTGTTCTATTATAACCATGTCCAGAGAATTTTTAAATAGCCTTTTAGACTTTTTCTTTCCAGTTTCGTGCTTTTTCTGCCACCAGCCAAAAAACAAGAACACGAACCCCGCCGGAGTTATCTGCGTTGACTGCGAAGCAAAAATCGATCTCAATGCGTGGATTTTCTGCCCGATCTGTAATAAAAAAATCACTACCGAGAGAACAAAAACAGACGGCTGCGAAAAACACCGGACCGTTATTTGTGGTCTTGGCGCTGCGGCAAATTACAACGACCCCTATCTAAAACCTTTAATCCTCAGATATAAGTATGATTTCCATGAAAAATTCGGAGATATTTTCTCTGATATTTTATTCAGATATTTTGAAAATCTCAAAAACCAGCTGGGCATAGAAAAAAATGAAAACTGGGTCGTCACTTTTATTCCTTTGTCCGCCAAAAAAGAACGCTGGCGTGGTTTCAATCAATCAAAAATTATAGCAAAAAAATTTGCACAAAAAACAGGCCTTAATTTCATAACAACTCTCAGAAGAAAAAATACTCAAATCTCTCAGGCTCATCTGAAATCAAAAGAAAAAAGACTGCAAAATATAAAAGAATCTTTCCAAATCGATCCAGACATTACAGTAAAAAATCTGAACGTAATTTTAATCGACGACGTCTGCGCCACCGGAGCCACCCTGCTTGAAGCCGGAAAAATCTTAAAAAAGAACGGCGTAAAAAACATTTTTGGTTTAGTTCTGGCCAGAAAAAACTGAAAATAGGTTATACTGAAAACATGTTTAGAAGATTTCTTAATCTGGCGGCAGACACATTATCCTTCTGGATAATATTCTTTTTGATCTTCGCCCTAAGATGGCACGGACTGCCGTTCTGGTCTCAATTTTTTATGTTTCTGATCGTCTTCTTTTTATGTCTTTTTACGTTTTACGCTTTCGGGCTTTATGAAGCAAAAAAAAGCGACTGGCTATTCCCAAGCTTGACAGCCCTCGGCCTTAATTTCATCGGCTCGATTGCGTTTTTCTACTTTATTTCACGATACTCACCCACCATCGCACCCAAGGGTAGTTTAATTCTGTTTTTCGGGTTATTTTCCATCATGTTTATTTGTTTAAGAACCGTCGCAGAGAAATATCTGCTCGCAAACAATCAAGAAAAGATTCTACTTTTGACCAACAACAAAGAACTTTCAGAAAAATTAAAACAAGAAGTTGAGAGCCTCGGCGCCGAAATTCTCTGGTTAACCGAAGATTTTTCTAAAGACTTAGATTTGTTCCAGAAAACTATTGAAGACGAGAAGATAAAGATCATTATCGCTGATTCACTTTTCCAAGAAGAAAAAATCTACAAAAGAATTGCCGAATTTAAAATAGAGCTGTTGCGCCCGGAAACCTTCTTTGAAAAAAAGTTAAGAAAAATATACCTCGACTCACCGACATTCGAACTTTCGCAAATAAAAAAAGATAGCTTCACCAAAGAGATTGTTGAGAGGTCCATGGCATTGATGCTAATTATTGTCAGTTCACCAATCTTACTCTTTATCGCCGTGGCAATTAAATTGTCCTCGCCCGGACCGATGATCTTCAGGCAAAAAAGGATCGGTGCAAAAGGAGAAATTTTTGAGGCTCTGAAATTTAGAACCATGGTAAAAGACGCAGAAAAAAACGGCCCGATCTGGGCACAGGAAAACGATCCTCGAATCACTTCGATCGGCAAGCTCATACGCCGGACTCACCTTGATGAAACTCCTCAACTTTTAAACATTCTTAAAAGAGAAATGAATCTTGTTGGGCCGAGGCCCGAACGTCCGGAGTTCACAAAAAGTCTCGAGGAAAAAATAAAGTTTTTTCATTTAAGACAATTGATCAAGCCGGGACTAACTGGTTGGGCGCAGATCAACTATCCATATGGGGCTTCAATTCAAGATGCCAAAAATAAACTTGAGTATGATCTGTACTACTTGAAACATCGATCATTTTTTCTAGATCTTGTCATTCTGATAAAAACAATAAGATTCTTCTTTTTTAATCTTGCGAGACAATAAAGCCATGATTAAATTCCGAAAAGACTCAATATTTGCCTTTTTTCAAAAAAGCGAATAACCCGTCCTTGCCAAACAGCCAGGCGCCAATAACTAAGATCTCAATCTGCTTCACTCTTAAAATCAAAGCCAGAGCCAAGCTAGTAGAATCGGGTACGCCCAAAGAAGTCCCCGCCAAAAACGCTCCGGCTTCGCCAAAACCGATGCCGCCAAAAACAGGCATGCTGTTAAAAAAGTTAATCGCCAAATAAAACACGGCAACCGTCAAAAAATCCGGACGTTGGCCAAGAAAGTAAAGTCCCAAGAAAATCTGAGCCATTTCCCATAAAAAACCGAGTAGAGAAACAAAAAGCCCGGAAAACAAATATCTCTTTGACTCTTTCAGAAAAAAAGAAATACCAAAATCGAAAAGCTTGATATCTTCGAGAGTTTTTTCGTCGACGTAATGAACGACCGGGCTTGATTCGACGATCATTTTTGAAAACCAACCTCGTTCAAAAAATTTTTTCAGAATCAGAAAAAGAGAGGCTCCAGCAAACAAAAGACCGATGATCGGCCAGATCATCGACTCATCTTGCGGCCCCCTGAAAAAAACGTAGATCAAAAGTCCGATGCCCAAAACGACATTAGCGATCAAAACCATGAAAAAGTCAAAAAACACCGAAGCGAAAGACGCCGGTGTTGAAATTTCATGACGCCGCAACCGAAAAGCCTTGAAAGTTTCTCCTGAAATCTCAAAAGACGGAAATACCAAAGAAATAGCCGCCGAACGAAAGACCAGACCGAAAAGCTTGCTCTGTTTTATCTCATACCCATAGCCACGCAAAATGATTTGCCAGCGCCAAGCAGCAATCAAAAAAACAATAAAAATAAAACTTAGAACAACCCCTATCTGCCATGCTGATAATCTCCCCAAAGCAGAGACAATCTCCCTAAAATCAACATACCAGATAAGCACACCAAGAATTAAAACCCCGAGCAAAAACAAGAATATGAAAGCAGCTCGGTTGACGAATTTACTGCGAAACGCTTTGATCATTGAAGACGTTAGTTTTTACATAATCCAAAAACTCCGGATGGTTTTTTTGATCAAGCCAATACCACCACTCAACTCCCCAGAAATAGACCCTTGAAAAACCAAGCCTTTTAGCGTAATCCAAGTATTCTTTTAAACTGTCAAGCCCAAACTCGCGGAACTGACGATCCAGGTCAACCTTGGTTGGGCTTTCGTCTAGCCATGGCTCCAATTGAAACTCAGTCACCATGGCTTCTTTCCCGAACAAAAACCTGAAAAAATCATATTTAGTTTTGTAAAATCTTGCCGGCAACGGATAGTCCAATCCGATCTTCCCAATTTTAGTTTGCCAGAAACTATCGGGCAAGCTAAGAAAGAAACGACGATAAACTGAAAAACCGATTCTATCACCGTGCACAAACGCACGCAACCAAGTATCAAGCTCCCCTGAGCTTGTAATCACCACTGGTCGATCGTCCAAACTTTTCAGAAAGTCCAGCTTCCTTTTAAAAAACTCGCTGTCAAAATCCGGACACTCTCCAAAGGCCAAAAATGGCTCATTTTCCAGTTGCCAAAACTCAAGGTTTTCATAATTTTTGTATCTTAAAATCACTGCCCGCAAATAATCAAGCACTTGTTTTTGCCTTTCTGATTCTGAATCAACCGCCTTAACCCAATCCGGGTAATGACACTCTGGCCATCGCGGCACCTTCTCTCCGACTGCCAATGTAGTCTTTATTCCTCGCTTTGAAGATTCTTGCATTTGGAAATCCAATTCTGAAAAATCAAACTCATTATCTTTTTTCTCGACCCGATCCCAGTAAGCAATCACCCGCAAATATCGCGGTTTGAAATCATCAAGAGTTTTAAGAAAAAAAATTCGTGGGTCAAGCCCTAAACGCTCGACTTGTTTAAAAGAAAAAACAATCCCAGGCTCTTTAATGTTCACAATCGGTTGCTTTAAAAAATTAGAATAAATCTCCTGGCCGAATCCAACCAAGCCAAAAGGCAACCACATAAAAACAGCAATTAATCCGGAAAAAAACTCAATCATGATTTAATTTTAACACCAAAAGCAAAACTCTGGCACGGGAATGTGCCAGAGTTTTGCTTTTCTATTTTAATTAACTTTAATTGTCGCCGTCCAAACGGACCTGCGCAATTCTGTTCTTCCAATAAACTCTTTTACCAATCTGCAAACCAGATAACGACAAAGCTGAGCCCAATCCGGTGACTAACACCGCTAAGGTATTAGCATCGGCTCCGGTATCAACTGTAGCCGCGCCCAAAACCTGACCCTGTTTAATCGCATAAACATTGGCCATATCCTGAACTTGAGAAGCGTTATCCCCTCTTGCATACGCAGTATTAGTAATTAAGGTTAAAGACTGGGTGAAGAATGAGTTGTCATTTAATCTTGTCCTAAATTTCACGGTTTTTGACTGTCCCGCCAATATCGTACCGACATTGATCCCCGAAGATGTTATGCCGTCGCTTGTCTGAACGCCATCAATCGTGGTTGAGCCGGAAATATAGGATAAGCCACTCGGCAAAGTATCTTGAATGTAGAGATTATTAATTTGAGTTGAGCCCGAATTGGTAATCGCGATTGAAAACTCAACCTCTCTACCGGGAATCATGTATAGATTTTCGTAGTAAACAGAAGAAGTTGTGATCGCCGGATCTCTGGCCAACTTTGAAATGGACAGAACGCCTTGAAATGTTTGATTAGATACATAAACAGTTACCGTGTCATTAGCAGAGCCATATTGGTTTGAACAAGTAATCGTATAGGTGTAGTTGCCAACGCCGACATTAGAAGAGGATTCGGTTCCGAAAACATTTTTTGATCCTGACCAAGCTCCTGATGCAGAACACGAGCTGGCATTGTTGCTGGTCCAAGAAAGTGTGTAAGAAGCAGGAGAAACAAGATTTATCGGACCATCAGAGTTGTTGGCTTTGATATCGACAATCGGCATTTGCGGCTGACGCACATTAACCCTCACGGCATCGGTAGCAGAACCATGTTGGTTTGAACAAGTAATAGTGTAAGTATACACACCCGAACCCATATTACTCTTGGCTTCAGAACCATTGATTGCTTTTGATCCTGACCAAGCTCCTGAGCCAACGCAAGAAGCTGCGTGCTGGCTAGTCCATAACAAAGTGTAGTTTGCAGGATCGTTTAACGCTATCGGACCATCAGAGTTGTTGGCTTTGATATCGACAATCGGAAGCTGAACTGGAGGCTGGAAATCAGTAAAACACAATACACCGTAGGCTACGTTGGTATCGGAAAGCATATTCTGGGTTACTTGACCGCGAACACTTTTCCCCTTAAACACAACTTTTACAATATTGTCGCTACCGGAAACCCTAAAGGTATAGTTGCCTGGCTGATTAGTCGAGGTAGCTGAACAAGCATCGCCGAAAGTATGCGGGTTGGCTGGTTTATCATGCAACAAGCCAGTCCGTGGATTCCTGTCGGTGTCTGTAGAAAAAGACAGTGAATCCTGACTAACGATGTTGCCGTTGGTATCGTAAGCCAATAAATTAGCAGAATGATGCCTGGCATTATGGGTATTAAAATCACCCCAGTCAAAAATTTTAATTCTGAAATTACTGATCGGCGAGGCGAAGTTAAAATATATGTTATCGCTGGTTTTGGAACTTCTTTTTAAAGCAAACCCACCACGATTATCTAAGCAAGCATTTCTTCGTTCCGCATTATCTGATAAAAAAACATCATCGGCAAAATCTTTTAAGCTATCCAGTATGGGATTGCCGTCTATAATATTTCCAACATAAGCCGCGTAAGCACCAGGTGTATTTGGATATTTAACCACCACGGCTTCAGCACCTGAAGCCTGGATATTTAAACCTGGATAAATAACGCCCGGGCCTTCAATGCTGCTATCAGCGGGAAAATCTCTGAAATCAATACACTTTTCTGCCGTTGCGAAAGAAAAGTCGCCGACAGCAAAGACACTGAGAGCTAAGAACACGAAAACGGCTGAATTGAGCAAATTTCTCATATTTTTTATTTTTTATGAATAAATAGATTTACTTTTCTATTATATCACATAAACAGAATAAGGTCAAGGATTGACTTTTGCTTGTTTTCTGGCGACTTCCAACTGGCGGTGGGGGCGAGATTCGAACTCGCGTGGGCCTTGCGACCCCCAAGGTTTTCGAGACCTGGCCGTTAAACCGCTCCGACACCCCACCAAATCCAAGTACCCCGGAGAGGAATCGAACCTCTATCTACACGTTAGGAGTGTGTCGTTCTGTCCATTGAACTACCGGGGCATAGACAATTTCATTCTAACAAAAAATTATTGAGATAAAAGATTTTTAATGATAGAATCACAAAATAAGGGCCTGTGGTATAGTGGTAACATACCTCCATGGCATGGAGGGGTCCGGGGTTCGACTCCCCGCAGGTCCACCAGTCGCAACTTTCGCCGTTTTGGGAAAGGGTTGCCTCGAAACTTCGTGGCACCCATATCTAACCTCCACCTAACCTTAATATTAAATTATTTTAAAAATCAAAGCCTCAATCATGAAAAATTTTAAATATCTCACTCAAACATTCCCTTACGCTGTTGGTGTTTTCGCCTATGTTTCTGGCATAGCTTATTTTATTTTCAATGCCGAGAGTATTTTTAACGAAGATGCCCAAAGTTTTCTGATTCCGGTTTTCATGCTTCTGCTTTTTATTGTTTCCGCCACAATCACCAGCGCCTTGGTTTTGTATAAACCAATCCAGTTATTTTTATCGGGTGAGAAAAAACCAGCGATTCTGACGCTAGTCGCGACGCTAACTTGGTTAATACTCTTTTTACTGCTTGTCATTCTCAGGCTTTCTAAATAAAGACATTAACAGCGCACGTTGAGACTCTTATCTCTAAAAAGAGATATTTTAATGTTTGTTTCAGAATGCTAAGATGACACTACATGCGTGACTAACGCGAGAGGCCGACCCCACTCGCTTATCCACGCGATGTAAACAAGATGCTGTCTTGGCATTGCCATGCCAAACCCATGATCAGCTTGAACCCTACGAATCGGCAGGCATACTCAAGCGACCACATAACCAGATCGTGGCGGCCAAGACAGCATCGGCACACCTCCCTGATTCAATCGGGGAGGGTGTTTTTTTGACAAAACCATGATTATGGTTTATAAATGCTTAAACCACCAAGGAGGTTTACATGTTCAACTACAAAGATCTTAATGGAGACAATATTTCAGGAGCAGAATCAAACTTCTGGATTTTAATGATCATTAATCTCGTTTTTAGCTATTTCAAAGACAACCTGATATCGTTGCCGAATCAATTTCCGATTCCGACATTTATCGAAACCGTTGTTTTCTTCGCTCCGATCATCTTATTCATTCTGCAGATTGAAGAAGGTGTAAGAATTTTTGTCTTGCAAAAAGATCTGCAAAAAATTGTCTGCTCATCGAGAAAAAGAATTGAAAAGGCGAAGCAAAACACAATCGCTTGGGCATGTCTCTCCTTGGCGCCGCTTGCTTGTTCACTTTTCTCTCTTGATCCCGGAGGTATTTCACCAAAAATCTTTATCCTCCCGACTACTTCTCTGGTCTTCATGGCACAGATTTGGGGATTCAGACACTGGCGCCTGAAATGCGAAGAAGAACAAGCATTGCAAAAAATTCTGACAGAAGAAGCGGAAAGGTTATGAAAAAAATAAGTCCCTGATAACGGGGACTTATTTTTCGTAAAAAACCTTATTCTTCAAACTCTACGCCCATTGACCGAGCCGTACCACGAATAGTTTTTTCTGCAGTTTTTTTATCGTAAACATTCATATCGGCCATTTTCTTCTCCACCATCTCTTGAAGCTGTTTTTTTGAAACCTTGCCGATTTTTTTCTTGTTCGGCACGCCAGAACCTTTTTCCGCGCCAACGGCTTTTCTCAACAAATCAGAAACCGGCGGCGTTTTCATAATGTACTCGAAACTTCGATCTTTAAAAATCGTAATCTCAACCGGAATAATATCAGTGCCTCGATCCGCCGTGGCATCGTTAAATTTTTTAACAAACTCACCGATATTAACACCGTGCTGACCCAGGGCCGGACCCAAAGGCGGCTGCGGCGTCGCCTTGCCGGCTTGAATCTGAAGCTTCAAAACTGCTTTAATTTCTTTTGCCATATGCTTTTTAAACTCAAAATACTAATTTTCCAAAAACTATAGTTTTTTAATCTGTAAAAAATCCAGTTCCACCGGAGTTTCACGACCCAAAAAATTAACCATAACTTTAACCTTGCCTCGGTCGTGATCCACCTCGCTCAGCTTTCCATCCTGATCTTTGAACGGCCCATCAGTAATTCTCACCAGATCACCGATACCGGCATCCATGACATACTGCGGCTCCCCGGTCTCCAACTGTTTCAAGATATCATCCATTTCTTTTTTATCAACCGGAATCGGAGTAATGCCAGAACCGACAAACCCTGTCACTTGCGGCGTGTTCCTGACTACATACCAAGACTCATCCGTGACAATCATCTCCACGAAAACATACCCAGGAAACAATCTCTCTTCTATATTCACTTTCTTTCCGGCACGAATCTTAACTCTTTCGAGCTTCGGCACCAAGACATTAAAAATCCTGTCTTCCATATTAAAAGACTCAATCCTCTGACGAAGGTTCCTGGCCACCGCGTCTTCATAACCGGAATAGGTGTGAATGACGTACCAGTTTTTTTCTTGCGATAACTGCTGCTTAGCCATTATCCGTTATTTAACAATGATCTTTTCAATTATCTGTAGAAAGCCGAAATCAAACAGTCCCAAAAACATCGCCATCACGCCGGAAAAAAACAAGATAATAATAAGGTACCTCGTCGCCTCTTGTTTCGTCGGCCAAGAAACTTTTTGCAACTCGATCTTAGTCTCTTTCAAATAATTTTCCAAAAACTTAAAGAGTTTCATTTTTTTATTATAACAAAAATTTGACTAATCTAAAAAGGCCTCACGGCCTGAGATAAATATAGCAGAAATGAGATAATTGTCAAATAATTCTTTGGGGCGCATCCTTTCCTTTATTTCGTTCAATCCCCGTACGTCACCCGGTATCTTTCTTGCGAGATCAAAATTTCTTTTTTGACTGCTTCAGTCTTTTCCCAGCCAATCACCTGGACTTTTTTCCCTTGCAGATGCTTGTAAGTTTCGAAATAATGTCCAATCTCTTCAAGTAAATGCGGAGAGAACCTTTCAATATCTTCAAGGGTTGTAATCATGTTAAACCTCGGATTTTTGTTTTGGACTGCCAAAACCTTGCTGTCTGACTCTCCAGAATCGACCATTTTCAAAAGTCCGATCGGCCTCGCTTCAACCAGACAACCAGGGAAGACCGGCTCATTGCCCATGACCAAAATATCCAGAGAATCGCCGTCTTCTGAAAGAGTATGCGGAATAAAGCCATAATCCAACGGCGAGTGAACCGCTGAATAAAAAGCGCGATCCAAACGAATGACGCCGAATTCTTTGTCGAGCTCATATTTGTTCTGACTACCCTTGGGAATTTCAATCAAGGCATTAACAATCTCGGGCGTTTTTGACCCAATCGGAATTTTATCAAAAAAATGATTCATAATTTTTTGTAAATTAATTACGATGCCACAGATGTTTTTCCAAATCCACGTGCGTCTCATTAATAAACCTTACCCCTTCTTTTAAAAGCCGTCGTTTCTGCTCCCGCCAACCCCCAGAAAAAGCATAGTTCAAGGCAACGCCACCGTTCTTATTCACCACCCTATGACAAGGGATTTTTAAATCAGTGTTACCGTGCAAAGCCCAACCAACCTTCCTTGCATCCCTTGTCCCTAAAACCGAAGCGATCTGGCCATAAGTCATGACTTTGCCTTCAGGAATTCCCTTGGCGACGGAATAAACCCTTCTGAAAAAACCACTTCTTTCTTTCTCAATCTGTGACTGTTGAAGTTGCAACTCTTGTCCACCAACTTTCGGTTTGACTTTTGACACTTCCTCAAACATCAATCTCCTTAACCAAACTAGCCTGAGACTGAATAAACTTTTTCCTCGGTAAAACCTCGTCACCCATCAACACGTCAAAGAGCTTGTCTGCTTCAACAGCATCTTCAATGGTCACTCGGTTCAAAACCCTAGCTTTCGGATCCATAGTTGTTTCCCAAAGTTCCTCAGCGTTCATCTCGCCCAGACCCTTAAACCGTTGAATGGACGCGCCTTTAATTTTCTCCTCGGCGACATCGGTTTCCATAATCTCTTCGACTTCCGATTCTTTGATTTTCGCCTTAACACCGAGAGTCTGAGATTTTATTTTCTGAAGTTCCGCTACGATCCTGTCTCTTTCTCCGTCTGAATATGCATACCTAATCTCTTTGCCTTTCTTAATTTTGTAAAGCGGCGGCTGAGCGATATACAAATATCCGGCATCAATCACCGGTTGAAAATATCTGAAAAACAGCGTCAGAAGCAACGTTCTGATGTGCATGCCATCAACATCCGCATCTGTCATGATGATAATTTTATGATATCGAATTTTCGCCAAATTGAACTCATTGGCGATCGCCGTACCCAATGCAATCACCAAAGTTCTGACCTCCTCATTTATTAGCATTTTTTCCATCCTGGCTTTTTCAACATTCAGCGGCTTGCCGCGCAAAGGCAATATTGCTTGAGTTTGTCTGTCTCTACCACCTTTAGCCGAACCGCCAGCTGACGGACCCTCAACAATGAACAGTTCTGATTCCTCCGGTTTTTTTGATGAACAATCAGCAAGCTTTCCTGGCAACCCAGCGCCCTCTAAAGCCCCCTTCCTCAAAACAGACTCCTTGGCGGCCTTAGCTGCCACTCTGGCTTTTTGCGCCAAAAGAACTTTTTCGATAATGGCCCTGGCATCATTCTGATTTTTCTCCAAGAACTCTTTCAGGCTTGCCGAGACAACAGAGTCAACGCTTGACCGCGCTTCAGGATTTCCAAGCTTTGCTTTTGTTTGACCTTCAAACTGAGGAGAACTCAATTTGACTGAGACCACCGCCACTAAACCTTCACGAACATCATCGCCGGTAAATGCTTCTATGTTTTTAAAATACCCGTTCTGTTTGGCATAATCATTCAAAACCCTTGTCAAGGCCGTCCTGAACCCGGTTAGGTGCATGCCACCTTCTCCGGTTTTAATGTTATTGGCGAATGAAACTTCCATCGGTTGAAGATCGTCAACAAAACAAAGGCTCACCTCAACCGACATCGAATCAAAATCTTTTTTGACATAGAAAATATTATTGTGAAGCTGCTCAAGATCTTCGGTAAGATATTTTAGATAAGAAATCACGCCACCCTCAAAATAAAAAACATATTTGAAAAGAGCGTTACCGTCCCTTTCGTCGAAAACCGAGATTTTTGTTTTTGAAATCAGATAAGCCTGTTCGCGCAAATGATCAATGATCCGCTTGAAATCAAGTTTCATCTCCAAAAATATCTCAGGATCAGCATCAAAAATCACTGTTGTACCGGTTCGGTCAGTTCTCTCCTTTTTCTCAACTTTTGTTGTCGGCTTGCCCCGAGCATATTCCTGAGTCCACAGAAAACCGTCACGCTCAACTTCAACGCGTAACCACTTTGACAAAGCGTTAACCACTGAGACGCCGACACCATGCAAGCCTCCTGAAATTTTGTAAGAATCGCCACCGAATTTACCGCCGGCATGAAGCGTGCAAAGCACCGTTTCCAAGGCTGATTTTTTTGTCTGCGGATGGATGTCAACCGGGATGCCACGACCATTATCTTTCACCGAAACTCTGCTGTTAGGCAAAAGCTTGATCTCAATTTCTGAAGCGTAACCGTTCTGAGCTTCATCCAAAGAGTTATCTACAACTTCCCAAATCAAATGATGCAAACCGTCAACCCCTGTCGAGCCAATATACATACCCGGCCTTTTCCTGACCGGCTCCAAACCTTCCAGAACATAAATATCTTTGGCCGAATAACTTTTTACTTCTTCTTTTTTTATCATTGTCTTTGTTTGGCGCCAAATTCTATTTCTAATTTCTTAAGAATTTTATTTTCAATCTCAACCACTTCTTTATCGGTCAGGGTCCTGTCGCCGGCAGAGTACTTCATCCTAAAAGCGACGGACTTTTTGTTATTGCCAAGATCAAAAGCACTCAAGAAACTGTCGACATTCGCCCATAAAGAATCTTCTTTTTCATAAACCCCATCGACAACCTGTCTAAGATCTTGCCAGACAACTGAATTATCAACCTCGACTGCCAAGTCCCTTAAAATTGCCGGGAACTTTGCCAATGGCTTATATTTAGCAGTTTGTTTTTCACTAAATGATCTCTCTAGCAGATTGAAGTCAAGTTCAAATAATACTACTTGCTTATTGCGAAAGTCAAATCTCTGGCAAACCCCTGGGTTCAAAACACCCAAATAACCAATCATGTCATTGACGCAAAACACTCCTTGAGACTTTTCTTGATCAAGAAACTCGGGCAGATTTCCCGCTTTGAAACTAGCCCTGGGCAGAATTTGAGCCAGAGCCAAATCAGTTATCCCCTTGACGACGCCTTTAGTTTCAAAAAACAGATTGCTTTTTTTGTCGCCAACGACCACGCCGGAAATTTTATATGGCTGACAAGGCAGATTGTCATTTCCATCAAACTTTCCTTTACCCAAAGAAAAGACACGGGACAGTTCAAACAAGCTGAAACTGTCAAAAAACCTCAGATTGTCTTCGGCATTCTGCAGTAATCCAAAGACAAGAGAGTTTTTCAAAAACTTATTTTTTTCTGTCGGCGGATTAAGAATCTCAACCAACTTTTCTTTAATACCAAGTTTTTCTAAAATTAAAGAATCTGTCCAGGGATAATTATAAACCTCGGCCATGCCACAACCGACCGACAAAAGATTTTTAATCTTCAGCTCAAAGTCATAACGCGGTTGGTATTTTGCCGGCTCAAGATTTACTAACTCTTGTTTCGCCAAAAGCCTGTCGTAACCGTAAATTCTGGCCACTTCTTCAACAATATCCTCGGGAATCGAGACGTCACCAGTCGCCCGCCACCAAGGAATAGAAATTCTCAACTTTTCGGTTTTCTGATGAAACGTCGTTTTAAAACCAAGACTCTGTAAGATTTTCAATGTCTTCGCCTTCCCAATATCAATGCCGATTCTTTTCACCAAAAAATCATAGTCAAGCTCCACTGCTTTTTCTTTTTTTGAAAAATTATTAGCATCGGTGATTTGAATTAACTTTGATTCCTGACAAACTTGCTTTATCAATTCTAACGCTCTTTGCATACCGAGCTCGGCGAGATTCGGATGCAAAGACTTTTCGTAGCGAACCGAAGCTTCAGTACGCAGTCCAAGTTTCTGAGAAGTTTTCCTAACTGCCACCGCGTCGAAATTGGCAGATTCCAAAACAATGGTTTTCGTCTCTTGACTAACTCCGGTTTCCAATCCGCCCATGATCCCGGCTAGAGCCACTGGTTTCTCTGAGTCTGCAATTACGAGACTGTCTTTTTCTAATTTTCTCTCTAGGCCATCGATTGTAGTGATTTTTTCTCCCAGCCTTGCCAATCTGACGTTAATTTCTACTTTGTTTTGGATTTTGCCCGCCGGCTGGCGGGTTGACTTTTGACTTTCAGGCTTCAATTTATTGAAGTCGAATGCGTGCATTGGCTGACCAAACTCAATCAAAACATAATTCGTGATGTCCACAATATTATTGATTGGTCTTAGGCCGCAAGCGGTAAGATGTTTTTTCAGCCACTCTGGCGATTCTCCAATCGAAACGTTCTCGATCACGGCACCCAAATATCTCTGGCAAAGTTTTTTCTCATCGATCCCAACTGAAAGACAGCCGACCTTGCGACTTTTAAGAGCATCAATGCTTGATTTCGGTTGTTTCAGTTTCGATCCAAAAATCACTGAAAGTTCCCTCGCCATACCGTAATGAGACCAAAGATCCGGCCTATTAGTTAACGACTTGTTATCAATTTCAATGACGACATCGTCTAGTCCCAAAACTGTTTTAAGATCTAGGCCAGGTTTCAATTTGGCAAGCTTCAGATCCATCACTTCCGCTTCTTGGTGTAAAAACTCGTTGCCCAAACCAATCTCTGAAGCCGTGCAGATCATTCCTTGTGATTCAACACCGCGCAATTTTGCTTTTTCAATCCTAACGAGATCTCCCTGGCCATGCCACCTGACCATAGCTCCAGCCTTGGCCACGGCTGAAAACATGCCTTCATAAAGATTTGAGCCGCCGCAAACAATCTGTAAGAGTTCGCTCTCGCCGATATCGACACGAGTTAGCCGAAGCTTGTCCGCTCCGGGTATTTTCTCAATCTTCTTAATCTGGCCGACAACAATGTTCTCAAGATTTTTGCCTTGATCGTGTAGCTTCTCAACCTCGACCGTAGATTTTGTCAGACCAAGCTGAATTTTTTCCGGCGTGATGGACCGAGGTAAATCAAGATATTTTTTAAGAAGGTTTAAACTCAACAACATAAAAATAAAAAAGTTAAAATTGATTCAAGAATCTCAAGTCACCCGAATGCATCAAACGAATGTCGTCGATGCCATGTTTCATCATGGTGATCCGATCCAAGCCGATATTAATGTAAAATCCCTGCCAAACTTTCGGATCAAAACCGCCAGCTTTTAAAACATTCGGATGAGGTGGCCCGCCCGGCATCATCTCCACCCAGCCGTCCCATTTGCAAACCGAACAACCCTTGCCTGAACAGTTCAAACACTGCATGTCAATCTCAAATCCCGGCTCAACAAAAGGAAAAAACCCCGGCCGCATTCTCACCTCAACTTGCCGACCGAAAACTCTTTCCAAAATTGTTGTCACCAAAATCTTTCCGCCTGACAAAGAGATATCTTTATTAACAATCAGGGCCTCGTATTGATAAAAACAACGCTCATGCCCAGCATCAGTCGCCTCGCTCCTAAAAGCTCTGCCGGGGTAAACAAACCTGAACGGCTCCTTCTTTTTCTTTGCCTGCATATAACGCACACTCATACCAGTCAGGTGCGGCCTCAAATCAAGCCTTTTCAAACCATTCCCAAGCACATCTGTTTCCGGCTTTATCCAATAAGTATCCATTGACTCTCTGGCTGGATGATCTTTGGGAAAATTCAAAACATCAAAGTCATAACCTTCACTTGAAATCTCCGGACCTTCATAAATCTCAAAGCCCAAAAACTTAAAGGCGTCATTTAACTCATTTTTGACCTGGGTAATCGGGTGCAAGTGTCCCAAGTTAAGATTTTTACCCGGCTCGGTAATATCAAAACCACTTCTTACTGGTTGTCGAGTACCAGCTATCTTTTGTTTATCAAAAAGAAGTCTTTCCAGTTCTTGCTTCAAACCGTTGGCCTTTGGTCCAAGTTCACGTTTTTCCTCAAGTGTTTTTTCTGCCAGGCTTCGCAAAAACAAACTCAGATCAGAGCTCCGACCAAGATACTTAACCCGCCAAGCCTCGAGCTCATCGTTGGTCCTTGCTGTTGCCAGCTCAGCCCTGGCTCTTGTTTTTAAATTATCCAGATTAATCATTATTTCTTATTTTATCATGAAAATAACGCCTGCTCAGGCGTTATTTTCATATTTTCAAACAAAAAATCAACGCCCAGATGCGATTCTAAAGATAAAAAAGAAAAAGTTAAAAAATTTATTCATTCTAACTTGCAAGTTCTCCAAACGCTTCTCTCAAAGCATAGGCCCTGATAAATTCCTCAAATTTCTCATATGAACCAGCTGAAAAATCTTCAACCCGATAGCCTTCAAGTAGCTGAAAGCTACCAAGAGTTCTCTTATGAGGATTAATGTCCATAGAAACAAGAAATCGCTTGTCATGGTAGGTCCCTGAAACATTAACTCTGCCGGTTTCTATTACTTTATAATTGAGAAAATCAAAATGGCTTGCTCCAAGCTCAGCTGACATTCTATTCCAATGCTTCATAAAAAAATAAACTTACATTGTTTGCCGAACCAAATCCCCTAACAAGAACTGGCCCACGCTGAGCGGAGCTAAAGTGTTGCGGGGGAGGGATTCGAACCCCCGACCTCATGGTTATGAGCCACGCGAGCTGCCTCTGCTCTACCCCGCTGTAAAATATAGCATACAAAGTATAAAACAAAACGCGCTGGAATACCAGCGCGCTAGATTTTAGACGAGGTGGGCTGGCAGCGCAAAGCACTGCCAGCCCTGTCGCAACTCCTCGAAGGAGAGGATGTTCACGATTATTTTAACACACGATCCAGAAATATCAACAAAAAACTTTAACAGAACCGACGGGATCTTACAAAAAGAAGCTCGGGAAATGATCCCGGGCTTCTTTGCTTTTTGAGAGAGCCGCAGACACGCCTGGTCTGCGGCTCTCCTTGCAAAAGGAGGAGAAAGAGATGAACTCTTAGATATTATATCATAATCTATAATAAAAATCAAATAGAGTCTACCAGTTTTCCGATTCCACTAAGATATCTTGATATTTTAAACCAATGCCATTTGTTTCAGTAATGGTGGCCGAATTAGCAAAGAATTTTATTCCTTGTTGCTGCAACTCTTCTATTTTTTCTTGATAACTAGAGTTTATCCAATAGAAGTACGACTGATCCGAAATAATAGCGTCAGTGCCATCATTGCGCCAAGATTTCAAACTGGTTTCATTCCCGCTCGATGCTGTTTTTTTAACCAGCTTGTAATCTTTCAAATCCAGCGGTAGCTCATTGGGATTAAACATCTTCACAAAATCAGCATTAGTATTTTCTTCAACACCAAACTGGATCTCAATGATCTGCGGGTGAAGCAAGGCTTGCGGGTGAATCGATGGCGTTATTAACGGCTCTGACGTCGGCGAAAGGCTTGGGGAAGGGATCACCGGAGGCGATAGCGCCGGCGTCGATACGACTGATGGCGCTAAAGAAAATACAGGACTGGCCTGAGGCGAACCAGTTGAATCCAATGCCGGGGCTGGCGGTGGCGAAGACACAGAAACATAGGCAATAAAATTGCTTTTCGGAGATGATTGAGAAAAAACAAAATCCTTCTGATTATTATCTGTGTCAATATTTTGCGAACGGCTCACGCTAATGCCTGATTCAGGGACTGAACAAGCCGCACCCTCATAATCAAACGCGGAGCCGCAGCCGACTAAATCAATCCGCCTGCTGAAATTATCAAGCAGATAGATCACGTTATTTTCAGAGATTGAATAGCTCTTACTCGACCAAACTAAATCCGCCCCATATTTATCCTGGAAATCTGGATGTGTAATCAAAAAATAAGATTTTATCCCGATGCTGCCAAAAAATTTTTGCGAGGAAACCAAAACCGAATCATTACCTGACTCTGTTTTTTTCCTCAATTCCCATCCCAAAACATCAACCGCAAAATCATTCGGATTAAAAATCTCGATAAACTCTTCTTTAGCAGAATCTTCCGTGCCGAATAAAACCTCAGAAATAACTAATTTCTGCAATGGCCCGGGTTCTATCGACCCAGAGTCTTGATTGTTTTTCAACTCAAAAAATTCACCTGGCAAGGGCAGCAAGAACCTATCGACCGAACCAGAAGCTGGTTTTTTTACATTAAAACTAACCTCCCTTTTTTCATATTGGTTAAACTGCGCCTTTGGTGATGCGAAGATTTTCGCCAGAAAATTTTGAGGATTATTGGCCAAAACAGACGGAGTTGTCTTTAGGCTTAACTCCTTGATCAAGCTCGCCTCTCTATTCCAAAAACCGCTATTCAAAAACTGAAGGCTGAAAAAAATCAAAACCACCAGGGTTGTTAAAAAACCCGCGACCAAAAACGTGATTTGCCCGAACCCAGAAAAAAATTTTCTCCTGAACCCGAACATTTTCAATCAAACTACGAAATTAATGATTCGATCTTTAACGAATATTATCTGTTTTATCTTCTTGCCTGCTAACCATTTAAAAACTTTGGCAGAAACTTTGGCTTTTTTTATCACTTCGTCCTGAGACGATGATGCCTGAATCTTCAACGTATCCCTAACTTTACCGTTAACCTGAATCGCATAAACAGAACTCTGTTTTTTCAAGGTCGCTGGATTGTATTTTGGCCATTTTTGCAGTTCAACAAAACCCTGATTACTCCAAGACCAAATTTCCTGAGACAAATGCGGTGCAAAGGGAGACAAGACGAAAACTAATTTCAAAAAAGATTCTTTTCTGTCTTTTTCCGAAAATTTGTCTTTCGCTTCGGTGAAAGCGTTTAAAAACTCCATCATTGCCGAGATGGCAGTATTAAACTGCATCGACAGAATATCATCACCGACTTTTTTAATTGTCTGATGCAATAATCGTTTAATTTTAACGGTTGTTTCCTTGTCAACGACCAATTTCTGATCTTGCTTAGATCTTGCAGATTTAGCATGGCGAAGTTCAGTTTTTTTCTGGAAGAAAATTTCTTTCCCTAAAAAATGAACTCGATTCAGAAACCTATACACGCCGACAATGCCGTTTGTGTCCCACGGCTTTGCCGTTTCAAGCGGTCCCATAAACATCTCGTACATCCTTACGGAATCAGCGCCATATTTTTCAACAATTTCATCGGGATTAACGACATTGCCGCGTGACTTAGACATTTTTTCTCCATCAGGACCAAGAATGAGACCCTGATTAACAAGCTTGGCGAAAGGCTCTTTATTCGACAAAATCCCAAGGTCAAACAAAAACTTGTGCCAAAATCGAGCATAAATTAAATGACGAGTAGCGTGCTCAACTCCACCAACATAAAAATCAACCTCTTTCCAATACTTTAAAATTTTCTGATTCCAAAACTTTTTCACGTCTTTGCCTTTCAACTTGAGCTGTTTATCCCCCAAGGCAAAAGCCAGATAGTACCAACAAGAACCCGCCCATTGAGGCATGGTATTAGTTTCTCTCCTCGCTAGAAATCCACACTTTGGACATTTCGTCTTCACCCAAGACTCAATGTTCGCCAACGGCGATTCGCCTGTTCCGGTCGGTTCGTAATACTTAACTTTTGGCAACGTTAGAGGAAGATCTTTTTCTTTTAGCCCAACCCACCCGGGATTGATTATCTCGCCCAAAGAATATTCCCTGTTTTTAATCTTGAATTTCTTATCTGAAATTTGTTTAGAGTTTCGGGGATTCGGTTTAGAATTTTCTACTGATTTTTTACAGTTCTCGCAAAAAATCAATGGCATCGGTTCTCCCCAATATCTTTGCCGATCAAATCCCCAATCCTCAAGTTTGTAATGAATGGTTTTTTTCGCGCCGATAAAATTGGCAATCTTCTCTTGAGCCGGAATCGACGGCGTTCTATCAAAAGGACCCGAGTTAATCAAAGTACCAGAATCAATATCGGTGTAGGCTTCATCCAAAATATGCCCCTTACCATCCGGAGAAATGACCTCAATGATCTCTAGACCGAATTTTTTCGCAAAGGTGAAGTCCCTTTCGTCATGAGCCGATACGCCCATGACCGCACCCGTGCCATAACCCATCATCACGTAATCGGCAACCCAGATCGGAATTCTTTTCTGATTTGCCGGATTTATTGCATAGCTACCAGTGAAAACCCCGGTTTTTTCTTTCTCAGTTTCCCTGGCCAGATCAGTTTTGTTTTTACTCTGGGCAATATACTGCAAAACCCTGCTTCGATACTCCGGCAAGGTCAGATTTTCTAACAATGGATATTCAGGCGCCAAAACCAAAAAGGTCGCGCCAAAAATCGTGTCCAACCTTGTAGTGAAAACACCGATCTTTTCTTCTCGGCCAGCCAAGGAAAAATCAAACTCATAGCCGTGAGACTTGCCAATCCAATTCTTCTGCATCTCTTTCACCCCTTCCGGCCAGTCAAGATCTTTAAGATCCTCAAGTAATCTATCGGCGTAATCAGTAATTTTCAAAAACCACTGCCGCATCGGTTGACGAATAATGTCTGACTTACAGCGTTCACATTTGCCGTCTTCAAGGTCTTCGTTCGCCAAACCAGTCTTGCAAGACGGGCACCAATTTATCGGTCTTGTTGATTGATACGCCAGACCACGATGAAACATTTGCAAAACTATCCATTGAGTCCATTTATAATACTCGGGATCGCAGGTTTCCAAATCTCGCGACCAATCATAAGACAATCCCATCATTTCCATCTGTTCGTGAAAGTGTTTTATATTCTTCTCAGTCACTGAAGCCGGGTGGACTTTATTATTAATGGCATAGTTTTCTGCGGGCAGACCAAAAGCGTCAAACCCCATTGGGTGCAAGACGTTGTAGTTATTCATCCGCAAATAACGCGAATAAATATCTGTCGCGGTATAGCCCTCAATGTGCCCGACATGCAGGCCGTCTCCGGACGGATACGGAAACATGTCAAGAATATAGAATTTCTTCTTCTTGGATAAGTTTCGAGCCTGCCAACTCTTAAACTTATTCTTTTGCCAAATCTTTTGCCACTTTTTTTCAATCTTTGAATGATCGTATGTCATAAAAATAAAAAATTAGTTAATCCAAGATCCTCCGCAAAAAAATTTTGCCGAGGATGATTAACTAAGGAGATCGGTCGAGCCCTTAAAATGCTTGGTTTGGATTTTTTTATGGTTCAACTTTTGAATTTCCGTTTTCATTTTTGAATTTTACCTTTTGAATTTTTAATTTGCTCCCAGATCAATTCCTTCACTTTCGCTATTATTTTAACACTACTCATGCTTGATTGAAAACCAGCGGCTTTCTTGTGACCGCCGCCGTTAAAAAACGCCGCGATTTTTGACACATCAATTCCCGATTCTTCCGAAGACCTAATACTGGCTCGAAAAAATCTCTGGCCTTTTATCTTCTTTAAAACCAAAATTGATTTTATCTCTCTGATAAAAATGCTCTGGTTCGAAATGCTCGAAGTTAAACTGCCAGTATCACCAACTAAATTGTTGATCACCACCAATCCAAAACCCAAAGAACGGTCAATCTTCATCAAGGTCGCATACTTTGAAAATCTCACAAAATCATCAACCCGGTTCCAGCTTCTGGACAACAAGGACGCCTTCTGAAACTCTTCGCCGGTTTTATTTAATCTGATAATCGTCCTCATGCTTTTCAACGTCAATGGATAATAAGCAAAAATGCCGGTATCATGAAGCATTCCCGTCAAAAGAGCCGTTCTGGTTTTCTCGGTAAGATCAACCTTCATTGAAAAAAACAAACGCGATAAAATTTCACAGCAAGAATGAATGCTGTCGTCAATATAGATCAAGTCACCAAGCTGACTTTGTTTCTTGTGATGATCAATCGTGATAATAAAAGCATTTTGCTTTTCCAAAAATTTCAAAGCTCCCAGTTCCAAAACATCTCTATTTGAATAATCAACCATAATCACCAGGTCGGGATTGAATTCACGACTAACCTTTCTTGATATTTCTGGATTGTTAAAGTTTGTCCAAGCCGAATGCTTAAAATCACTCAAAACCCTGACATCTTTTTCCCTGGATTTCAAAACATAAAAAAACGAAACAAGAGAACCGACGCAGTCAAGATCGGGGCTACGATGACCAATCAATAAAACTTTTTTTGATTTTTTAATTTTCTCAGTGATCAACCGGAAAGCCTTATTTTCAGTCAATTTTAAAGATTCTTTTTCCGTTTTCATAAGTAATTTTGCACACTTCATCATAACTCACGCTTCGGATCTCAGCAATTTTTTGCGCTACTAAAACCACATTTTGGGGCTCATTAGCCTCGCCTTTATTTTGAGTACGTAATGGCTCTGGCAGTAAATAAGGCGAGTCGGTTTCGACCAGAACTCTATCAAGGGGCATCTTTTTGATAATCTCCGAAAGATACTCCCCTGATTGATAAGTAATGATGCCACCAAACCCAAGATAAAATTCAAAATCAAGCATTTTTTTAGCGTATTCCCAATCCTGTGTAAAACAATGACAAACACCAGTTAATCCATCCTTTGAATATTTTTCAACCAGCTCCAAAACTTCTTTATCGCCGTTGCGGTTATGAATCACGATCGGCAAATGATTCTTCACTGCCAACTGAATCTGAATTTCAAACAGCTCGAGTTGCTCTTCTAAATTTCTGCCGCCTTGCCAATTCGAAATATCCAAACCGATCTCGCCAATGGCTTTTATTTTTGAAGGTTGCGACAAAAACTCCTCAAGCTTCTTTTCTAAGACATTAACCGCATGATCCCTGTCGTCATGAGGATAAATACCAATACTACAATAAACATCGTCAAACTTTTTCGTCGTTTCAATCGCTCGACGACTTTCTTTCAAACTCGTACCGATATTCATTAATAAACTTACTTCCGCCATTCTGGCATCAGCCACGACATCTTCTGAAGTTTTTTTGTATTTCGCGTGAGGAAAATGACAATGAGTATCAAATAACATAAGAAATAATTAAAAATTCAAGTCTGGGACACAAGACGAAGCTCGTCTATATTATAATTTCACTAAGTAAGTTTTAATAAACTTCCCGACAGCCAGAACAGTCTCTTTTTGTAATTTAGGGTTGCTTTCCGCCACCCATTTGACAAACCGATACAGCTCATGATGATCGGTCTCCAGCCATCTCCTGTTTTTCATCAAAAAATAAAGCAAGGTTGCTGTCGCAATTCGCTTATTGCCGTTTTGAAACGGATGATTCTTGATCAAAAGATAAAACAAAATCCCCGCTTTTTCTTCAAGCCCATGATAAAGATTTTTTCTGGCAAACGTGGAAAACGGCACCGCCAAGCAACTCTCTAAAATATTCGGGAAACGAGAACCGAACTCCGGAATCGGTTCATCCCAAGACATTAGTTTCTTTGCCAAAACAAAAGCCACTGCTTCAACCTCTCTCACAGACAAGCTCTCAATTTTCATATCCATCATTCCTCACCCAAAAGACGCAAGGCTTCTCCGTATTGTTTGACGATTCGTTCAACTGACTTTTCGATCAATTCTTTTTCTTCTGATTTCAAATCATGACCTGAAATTTCTTTAATGCTGTTTATTGGAATCAAAAAATCCCTGCCGTCTTTAATGGCATCAATTTTCCCGGCTTTAATTCTTTTAAAAACCGCGATCCTGCTTATTCCTAAGATTTTTGCCAGTTGAGTCGTTGTAAAAAACTCTTTCTTCATATATGCAGGTTAATCTAGGTTAATGCACCTGTCAATAGTTAACCTAGGTTAATCGGAAGCAACTATAAGATAGTAAACGTAGCAAAAAAGAACTGAGCTATACTTGAATATAACCAAAAAGCCACGGCTGATAAGCCGGGCTTTTGAAATAATTGCTTGAAAGAACTTTTCTCCCCTTTGGAGATTTTGGGATTCACTTGCGTAAATCCCCTAGAAGAGTTGCAATCCAATGTATTTCGGCTCCCGCAGGACTTACTCCGAGTAGGCACAGGATTAGACTTTGGCTCTGTAATCAACGGGACTCAATCCAGAAGCCAACTTTTTTACAAGGTTGTTTCCCTTGTGGAAACGAAAGTTAGGACTTCAGGTGCGCGACAACCTTCGCGTTATGCTCGCAAATGTCGCAATGACAGATACCATCACCATGGCCCAGCCTCAGGGCTCGACCGTCGAACCTCCGCTGAAGAGCCGAAGAGTAATGTTTAGAGCCCCGCAGGCTTTCGGAAACCATGGCTTCCAGCCACTCCTCGTTCAGGGTGGCTAGTATAAAGCGGGAATGCGAACTGAATCGTACTCCTGCCTCCTGCCATCCCAAATTCACGATCGCATCGTTCTTAAGATGTGCAATCGCGACATCAAGAGACGCACACAACTCTGGAATCCTGGAAGACGTTCCAACATCCAGGAAAACCTTCTCCCCGATGTTTGGCATGGAAATTTCTCCTACACCCAGTAGTTGATGTAATTTATCCATCTCATCCTCCTTTCTAGAGGAAAACTTGGCCCCGACCGATGATGTCGGGGTTGCCGCTGGTCTGGTTACCAGTTTAAATTGTTTAGGTTCGATAATTATATTATAGCACATAGAACATCAAAAGTCAACGTAGTTTGTTGCCTCTAAAAACGAAAAAGCTCGCGAACAATGTCGCGGCTTTTTGTATAATTACTTCAATTCTTCGCTCCCCCAAGGAGCTGTTTTCTCTATTTATTCGGATCCGCCATCCCGGGATGCGGAAATTCCTTGCGCCGAGAAAGCGCGGGACCAGGCATCAAACTCTACCTGGCGAAGCACTGTTTCGCCTCGCGTCTTTCATGATCGCGAGACCGTGCTCTACCCATCTTTTTCGATTCCTCATGAACTTGCCGTCTGCCCTTTTCTCCAGACTACATGAGGTTACGGAAGACTCGGTGTCCCACCGACTAGAATCACCTTAACCAGTGAGTCTTCATTATTTAGGCTTTAAGCCAAGGCGAGTGATCCTTTCGGATTGGTTATCGCCAGACTGGGTCAGCAACCCAGTGTTTTCATGACATCTATCATTTTCCCCAAGACGCCATCTTTCTCAACCGCTTTGACGACTTCGTCAATAGCGGCGACAAACTGCGGGTTTTCTTTTTCCGCGTCACGGCGGAAAAGAATCGTTTGTCCAGGCTGAGGCAAACCGTCCTGCGGGGCGCGTGAGAATCTCTGTGTCTTTTTCGCCTCATTGAGGCGAAGTCGACACTGGAACTTCGAGACAGGGTCCGTGATGACCCAGTCTCCATTGGACTGATAACTTTCCAAAATCAGTCCAAAATGATCTACTATGGTCGCGATGACCATATAATCATGTCCCATAAAGGGTTCCAAGGCTAACCTTGCCATTTTAACCTACCTTTCTTTTTGAGTAATGCGGGGTTAGGCTTCCCCGCTTTGAATTGACAAAGGTTGACTGAAATTACTCTCAAGCCAACCGTACGATACTTATATTATAGCACGAAATAGACACTTTTGCAAGTACTACAATGCCTTATAGTCACATTGAATTAAACAAGCGTGGATATGGCTTTATTTCTTGTCCTGTCCACTATACTACCGATCGACAGTATAGTGGACAGGACATAATAACGCCGAAAAGGATGCTCCTATCGAGCCACGACGGAAAATCAAAAAGTTATTTTTCCAGCCGCGGGAATAAACTTGAGTATTCTGAAAACCTGATTTTCTTGTTTATCCAGCCGTAATTTTCAGAACCAATGATTCGACTTTGCTCGCCACTCATCCCTTTGGGACTCGCCAAACCTAACATTATCAAAATCTTTTCCGAAGTTTGCGGCATAAAAGGATCTAACATCCAGGCAATATTTCCCAAAAGCAAAACCAACGAAGAGATTACCTTTTCAAATTGCCCCGCAATTTGTTCTGAGCTTGTTGAAGTGTCACGTTTCAAAAGCTCCCACGGCTTATGCTCATTCACATAATTGTCACCCTCAGAAACCAGTCGGTTAATCAAGCTCAGGACCTCGTTGAATCTGTATTCTGAGATCAATTTTTCATACTCATTCCAAACAGAGTTAATTTTTTCCTGAAAATCATTTTCTTGAAGCCCGATCTCCTTTCCATACAAATTCCCAAGCTTAGAGACGCGCGAAACTAAATTACCAACACCATTGGCCAGATCGCCATTATAACGAGCTTTGAACTTTTCATGAGAATAATCCCCGTCTTCAAAAGGATTTATCTCGCGCAGAAAAAAGTAACGCACAGCGTCGCTCGAAACACCGTATTTTTTCATGATCTCAATCGGCGAGATACCGTTGCCAAGTGATTTTGAGATCTTTTCACCAGAAACGGTCAAAAAACCGTGGATCATCAAAGATTTTGGCAAGGGCAGATGAGCTGACAAAAGCATGGCGGGCCAGATTAAAGCATGAAACTTCCAGATGTCTTTGCCGACAATCTGCAGATCCGGCGGCCAAAATCTCTGAAACTTACCACCAGCTTGCGCATACTCCACGCCGGAAAGATAGTTTGTCAAAGCATCGGCCCAGACATAGATCACTTGCTCGTCATCGTCGGGCACGGGAATGCCCCATTCCAACTTGTTTTTTGGCCTGGAAAAGCTGACGTCTTGTAATCCATTCTCAATAAATCCCAAAACTTCGGCTTTTCTGAACTCGGGAATAATTTTTAGACCGCCGGACTCAATAATGTTTTTCAGTTGATCCTGATATTTTGAAAGTTTGAAGAAATAATTGTCTTCGTCAATTTCAATCGGTTCTTTTTTGTGAATTTGGCATTTGCCATCTTCAAGATCAGACTCAACCAAATATTTTTCGCAGCCAACACAATAGCGACCTTTATAATGGCCTTTATAAATATCGCCCGAATCCAGTATTGACCGCCAGATCTTAGCCACATTCGGCCAATGGTTTTTCTTGTCCGTTGTCCGGATAAAATAATCAAAAGAAACATTCAAGGCTTCGGCTGACTCTTTGAATTTGCCGGAGATATCATCAACAAATTGCTGCGGTTCTTTGCCTTTTTTCTTGGCAGTTTCGGCGATCTTAATGCCGTGCTCATCCGTGCCAGTTAAAAACCAAACTTCTTTTTGCAGAAG
>Ga0156501_106_pt2 | contig 17040 bp, 14 predicted proteins | sample RifOxyB1_FD_110648 | JGI IMG/M metagenome (GOLD analysis project Ga0156501, IMG submission 110648) | Candidatus Brennerbacteria bacterium RIFOXYB1_FULL_41_13
TGACGAGCAACAACATCAGCTTGAATAAACTCCAAAAGATGGCCGATGTGGGGTTCGCCGTTGGCGTAGGGAATCGCGGTCGTGATGAAAAATTTTTGAGACATGAAAAATCAGCTTATGATCGTGTGTGTATTATAGAATAAAAACATTCCCAACACCAAACCGCCCTTTCAGGCGGTTTGGTGATAGAAACGAAAATCAACGTCTTAAACTTCATTCAAATACTCAATAAATTTTTCAACAGCCTCTGCTGTTTTATCATCAACAACATCTTCCAAACTTAAAACATCTTGAGCAATAATACCGTCATCTTTTAATCTGCCTAAAATAATTTTTAGTTTCTCCAGGCCAGCCTCTGCCATCACTTGTTTCCATTTGACTTCATCAAAAGCAGCAAATGCTCCGGGGTCTCTCTTCTTAGACTTACTGATAAAATCTTCAACATCATAAGAAAAACTAAAACCGCTCATACGACGAGCCTCTCTATTTGCAGCATTCTTTCTTTCAACAGCTGACGCTTCGTCCTCAATTTTTCCTCTCCAACCAGTGGCCATATTTTTAAAAATTATTAATTTTTAATTACACCACTATAATATCACAAATTTGAAAGTTCCACTTCTGCCAAACACCCCTAGCTTAAAGATGAGGTCTGCGTTATATCACTCGTATCAGAGAATAATCTTGTCAATCAAATAAAGTTTCAAATCCCCCAACCCCACCCTTTCCTGTTTGGCTGTATCCCTGTCCCGGACCGTGACCGTATTGTTTTCCAGTGTCTCAAAATCTATGGTCACACAAAACGGCGTGCCGATTTCGTCTTGAGAATAATATCTTTTACCGATATTCCCACGTTCATCCCAAACAATATTCAACCCCGACTGTTTTTTCAAAACCTCATAAACTTCGCGAGCTTTTTCAACTAACTGCGGCTTGTTGGCCAGAAGCGGAAACACGGCCGCTTGATACGGCGCCAAATACGGTTTAAGTTTCAAATAAACTCTTTCGCCATCTTCCCGATAAGCTTCAAACAGAATAGCCAAAAAATTACGATCAAACCCGGCCGAGCTTTCGACAACAAACGGAATAAATTTTCTCTTTGTTTCCGGATCGAAATAAGATAGGTCTTCGCCGGAAAATTTTTGGTGTTGAGAAAGATCATAGTCGCCTCTATCGTGCAAGCCTTCCAGCTCTTTAAAGCCCATGCCCTCGAAATCATAAGTAATATCCCAAGCATCCTTGGCATAAAAAGCTCGCTCCTCATCAGCATGTTGACGCCACTTCAAGCGCTTTTCCGAAAGACCGAGATCGTTGAGATACCAGTTCCAGCGAATCGTTTTCCAGTCTTCATAGAATCTTGATGAATCCTCTGGCCTGCAAAAATACTGCACATCCATTTGATCGAACTCTTTTTGACGGAACAGAAACTGTCCAGACGACGTAATCTCGTTCCTGAAAGCACGACCAACCTGGGCAATACCAAAGGGTAATGGTTTGTGCATCGACTCAAAAACTTGTTTGAAATTAACGTAAATGTTTTGGCATGATTCACCTTTCAAATAAACCTGAGTTTTCTCGCCCTCAACCGTACCTAAATAAGCCGGCACTAAAAGATTAAAGTTTTTCGGCATGGTTAATTCATTACCCTCTGGGCTTTTTAACTTTCCTCCTTTGATCAAGCCGCTGATTGCTTCAATATCATTGCTCTTAACGGACAGATTGAGCTGTTCTTCAATCAGCTTGTCAGCGGCATACCTTTTGTGAGTTTTTTTGTCTTCAACCAAAGCGTCGGCAAAACCAGAAACGTGACCAGATGCTTCCCAAACTTTTGGATGCAAAATAATCCTCCCGTCAATTCCAAAAACATCCTCTCTTTCCGTCACCATTTTTCTCCACCAAAGATCAAAAATGTTTTTCCGCAAAAGCGCGCCCAAGGGACCATAATCATAGAGGGCGTTCATGCCACCGTAAATCTCTGAATTGGGAAACACAAACCCGCGTCTCTTGCAAAGACTAACGATCTTTTCCATCAAATTATTCTTCATTTCACTCATAATAAAATTTCAAAACATCAAATTCTACAAGCTTTTGAATTTTTAACTTTGACTTTTAACTTATTTTACTGCCCTACCCGGCCCGTGCCCTGATCAACAATATTATCATGCGGCAAATCGGAAAAAATGCCTCTAACCACTTCTTTAAATTTATTAAAAGTGAAAACATCGTCTCCGGTAACGTTAATGTCTTCGACTATTTGCATCAAGTGGCCAAGCTGATCCATTGACGGCAAGGCACCAATCTGAAAAACGATGCTCTTTTTCTGCCAAGCAGGCAAATAATCAACTCTCCAAGTCAGCTGCCCCGTTCTTTGATTAAAAATAAATTCCGTAGTTTCTGTGTCGCCCTTAATTTTACCGTCATAAGAGACATTGGCCGGGAACGTTGTCGTGATAAAAACATTTTTGAAATCATTTGCCTGAGCTTCAAGATCAAGATAAAAACTATACTGAGTCACCTTATTCACTTTTGGCTGCGCCATACCAAGATTCGTAAACCCTGTTTGCGGATTGTCTTTGAATAAAACTTTGGGAATCAAAACGAGACGGCCGTTAATCTTTGAAACCGACTCTGTTTTCGTCAGAACCTGCGTGCCAATACTGCCAGGTTTATTGGCTGCCGAGATCTCGATCTTAACGTTCATTTGGTTATTAATCGCTCCTTTGGGGTAGATCTTTTTAACCCCGAGGTAGACCATAACCTCACCTGTCTCTCCGGAATCCAAAGACAGGATAGCAGGCGTGTTGCCGCCATTCCAGGTGATCTTCTTTGTTTTTGAGGAATAAAATCCCGTATCGAGCCTGATTGATGATTGATCAACCCATGGATCTGAAAAATCAGCCGAGATAACCACATCCTTCAGGGGCACGCTGTAATTATTTTTGAAATTTATTTTATACTGTAAATTTTCCCCAGGCGTCACTGAATAAACACGAGAATCATTGATAGTCACGTCTAAAGCAAGAGGATTGGCAACGACCACCAAATCTTCGTCGGTCTCTGAGATAACTATATCTTTCCCTCTAACCGGAACCTTGAAAATGGCTTTGAGTATCTGTCCAGAATCATCATTGCCGGAAATAATCGCTTTAAAATTAACTCGTTGTTCCTTTTGCGGTTCAAGATCCGTGTTTTGCCAAACATAATTCCCAACGGAATCACGCGAACTATGCTGAGGCTCAATAAAAGAAAAAGAAAGTCCTTTAAGCGATTCCAGAATCAACCGGCTCTGAGAAAGTTTTTTTCCCGTGACATTACGATATGTGAAATAACCGGAAAAAATCTCTCCGGAAAGAACTTCCTGCGGCAAAGAGATTGCCATCTGCGCGCCAGAATTCACGATCACTGGGTTCCATTCAATAACTTTTTCAAAACTATTCTGCTGACCGGCAAAATTATATCTGGCAGTGACCTCAACCTTTCTCTGCTCATGATTCTTACCCCAAAAAATCACGGGGATCAGCTCTTTAAACTCGGCTTGCGACTCAAGATCGCCTATTGCCTTTTGCATTAATGCCGAACCGGGCAAATCGCTAAAAACAGTTCCGTCATCAGCGCGAATCGTTAAGGAAAGATCTTCAATTATTTGAGAGCCCGAACGATTAGCAATAATAACTTCAAATAAAACTTTCTCTCCGACATTCACCGTATTTGCCGCCAAGATATCAAGGCCCAGATTATCTGGTGGCGCCATGTTCGCAAGATAACTGAAAAAACCAAGAACAATGCCACCGAGAAAGATTACTCCGCCGGCAATTAAGGCAACTTTTTTAAGATCAAAATTAAGTTTCAAGATCTGCGGAACTGGTCGAGAAGTTTCATGAATCGGAGCTTCTTCAAGCCATTCTGTCCTTGGTTTCTTCGAAATATTAATCTTGACTTGCGAACTGGCTTCTGTTTCTTGCCGAATTTCCGGATTTTGAGAAAAAATATCTTCCTTTGGCAAAACATTATCGGAAGTCAATTCCGGCGATTCTAAATTATCAAAAGGTTGATCTGTCATGGAATATTAAATTATATCACGCCCAGTATAGGTCACGTTTGTCGAAAATTAAGCCCGACAAAAAACGACCTTATGCCATATAGCTCGCGGCCTGATCTTTAAATCGAAGCGCGATTTTTTTTATCTCTTCCGAAAAAACCGATTTTGCCAAGATATTTCCACCAAGAATTATTTTATACTCATCAAAAAAACGAGCATCAAGATCACGATCAGAAACTTCAGGCAAAAAACCAAGTTGTTTTAAAAATCGAAGCTCTGTCTGGACTTCTAAAAACTCGAAGTCAAGAATCTCGCCCGGAATAAGATGGCTTTCAAGGTAATCCAAAAAAGAATCCCAGATAGAAAAAAATTCGTCATCCGTATCCTTCCCGACAAATCCGTTAATGAAATCAGATAATTTTAGCACCAGAGAAAGAGCCCCTTGATTCTTCTTCAATTTTGAAAAATTCTTTTGCTCAAGCGCCTGGGTCAACTGAAAACTGTTGCCCCTCTCTATCAGCTCCACCCAACAAAGACTCGGTGGCTCAAGGTGGCCGGCCAGCTTTGAGTTCGACTTTAAAATGCTTTTGACAACCGCCTCGATTTTGCCAAAATCTCGGGTCAACAAAGAATATCGACGATCAAATTCGTTGATGTTTTTATAAGACAAAACAAAAGCGTTTGTAAAAGACATAGAAAAACTGAGCGGGATACGAGAATCGAACTCGCCCTTCGTCCTTGGCAAGGACGCGTACTACCAATATACTAATCCCGCCTATTGTTGCAGTAATCCTGCCACGACGGAATGACCCCTTCTTGGTTAAAAAATTTACCCTCACGGATAAATTTCCCATTCTACTAACCGAACTATCACCTATAAAATAAATATAACACAACTCTTTATAAATCATCAACAAAAAGCTAAAATGAAGTGGCCAACCTTTTATGAACGAGATAAATCCTATTGTTTTAATTATTCTTGACGGTTTCGGTATTGGGAGAAAAAGTCAAGGCAACCCCGTTACACAGACGGTAACGCCAACTTTTGATTGGTTTAAGCAAAATTTTCCTCATTTTGGCCTACAAGCCTCGGGCATTGCCGTTGGTCTGCCGTGGGGAGATCCTGGCTCTTCGGAAATAGGACACCTGGCCATTGGCACCGGAAGAATCAATTACCAAAACTATCCAAGAATAACCCTGGCGATCAGAAACGGTTCTTTTTTTGACAACTCAATACTTTTCCAAATAAAAAATCACGTTTCTGCAAACTCCTCAACGCTTCACCTTGTCGGCCTCTTATCTTCAGCAAAAACCAACGCTGCGATTGAGCATCTCAACGCCATCTTGGAATTCGTCAAAAACAATAAGATAGAAAAAGTGTTACTCCACATTATCTGCGACGGCAAAGAAACACCGCCCAAGGAAATCGTTAATCTCATCAAAGATCTTCAGGAAACACTCGGCGAGGTGAGAGGAATAAAGATCGCAAGCCTCTCGGGAAGATACTATGCCATGGATTCAAATGAATACTGGGAAAGAACGGAAAAAGTTTTTCAGATGCTCACTCAAGGCGAAAAAATAAAACCAGATGCAAGAACGGTCCTTGAAGAAACTTTTTCAAAAAACATCACTGAAGAATTTGTTGAACCCTGCCTTATCGGAACAACCGAGGAGAGAGAGTCTCTGGTCATAAAAAACAATGATGCCATTCTATTTTTCAACTTCCGAGAAGAAGGCTTAAAACAGCTCGCCGAATCATTCGCCTCGCCAGAATTCAATGCTTTTCCAAGAACCGTCCCTCAAAATCTTTATCTCGCTTCGCTGACAGAATATGAAGGCAACCTACCGATCAAAACAATCTTCAACAAACAGCATATCGAAAACAGTCTGACCGAAACAATATCGCAAAACAATAAAAGACAACTAAAACTGGCCGAATCAGCCAAGGACAAGCTCCTCACCTATCACTTCAACGGCATGGTCAACCGCCAGTTCGCCAACGAACTGAGGATAATCCTCCCTTCAAATAAAATCGAAAAAGATTTCCGGATGCAAACAGAACAACTGACCACACGATTGCTTTCGGCAATGGAAGAAAAAATCTACGACCTTATTGTCATTAACCTTGCCAACGCCGACTGGGCCGGCCACCAAAAAGATTTTGAGATTTCCAGACAGGTCGTCTCGTACCTAGACTCTATTTTAAACAGAATTGCCACGGCTAGTTTGAAACTAAAAACGTCTTTAATCATCACTTCTGACCACGGCAATATTGAGAATATGTTCGACGCCATCACCGGCGAACCAGACATGAGACACAACGACAATCCCGTACCGTTCATGATAATTGATCAAAGATTCTATAGACAAAAAACCGAAAGAGACATCTTGGAAGACGAGAAAAGCATCCGTGGCAGTCTGCCCGATATCGCCCCAACCATTCTTGAGATGATGAACATAAAAAAACCAGAACAGATGACCGGCCAAAGTCTGCTTAAGTTCTGTTCGTCCCGTTAAAAATCACAACGAACCCGTTAATTAACCACGGAAAGAGGGCGTCATGCACCCACCGTCACTCTTACATTAAAATCAAAGATTCTTTCTAACGAGATCCATGATTTTAAAACTTTCGCAAGATTCAAGCGCCACGCTTGACGCGGTTAAAAAAATTCCGGAAAAACCGGGAGTTTATTCATTTTTAGACGGACAAAAAAGACCTCTTTACATCGGTAAGGCCATAAATTTAAAAAACAGGGCTTTGTCCCACGTGCGAAATAAAAAAGAAAATTTATTCAAAAAATCAAAGTTCCTAAGGATAGCGGTCTTCGATTCTGGGGTTGCCGCCTTGATCAAAGAATCAGAACTAATTAAAAAATTCCAGCCGAAACTCAATGTCGTTTTCCGAGACGACAAACAATATTTTCATCTGTGTTTTACTGATGAAGACTGTCCAAGAATCAATGTTTTACACCAGAAAAAAGGGTTTTGCCTTGGCCCTTTCACTGACGGCAAAACTCTAAAAAACTCTTTAAATCTCGTCAGGAAAACTTTCTCGTTTTGCACCTGTAAAACAACTCATCTGCGCCGCTGTTTAAATTCGCAGATTGGTTTGTGTTTCGGTTTCTGCTGTAAAAAATATCAAGTAATGACAAGAGCAGAAAAATCAAAATATCAGGCAAACATCAAAAAAATAAAGAAGATTTTCTCAGGAAAAGACAGATCTTTAAAAAAGGAAATCGAAAAAGTAATAAAAATATCTGTTAAAGATGAAGATTTTGAAAAAGCTCAAATGCTTAAATTACAACTGATTGGATTGGAAAAGATATTTTCTCACCAGGAGTTCCTGAAACAAAGTTACGAACTTGGCCGCGCCAAGCATGACTATAGCCCCGGGGAAGAGTTAAAGAAGCTTACTGGTCTTAAAAAAATAAATCGAATTGAGTTTTATGACTCTTCCCAGCTTCAAGGCTCAAACCGCGTTGCCGCCATGACTGTTTGGGAGCGTGCCGCTTTTAATAAAAATCAGTGGCGTTTATTCAAAATAAAAAATGAAAAAGCCGTTGATGATCTGGCGATGTTAAAAGAAGTATTCGAACGGCGACAAAAACACCCGGACTGGCAAGAACCGAGTTTGATTATTGTCGATGGTGGTAAAAATCAATTAAAAATCGCCCGAAACACGATAAAAGATAAAAAAATCAAAATGCTGGCTTTACAGAAAAACATAAAACACGCCCCTGAACAGCTTTTGATTCTCCAGCCCAACAGAAAATCTGTTAAGATTATCAACTTAAAAAGCATTTCTCACCCTCTAAAAAACTTCCTTGAGGATTTTTCCGCAAAAACCCACGGCTTTGCCGTCCGCTTCCATAGAAAATCAAGGGATAAATTCAAACACGAATAATCACCGGAATCACCATTGGCCGGCGCTGAGTTTTATAATAAAGGAAATCCGAAATCTCATCACGAAGCATGTTTTTCAAGAAATTATCGCCATTGCCGTTTACTTCCGGTACCGCTTGATGAGAGTGGCTTTTCTTTGCGTATTTTTCCACTGTTTCCCTGATTTTCCGTCTGACTTCTTGAATCAATTCTTTGGATTCTTTCATGTAAACAAAACCTCGAGAAATCACGTCTGAATCTTGCTTGAGTTTCTGGGTTTTTTTGTCAATCAGAGAAACCACGACCATGATACCGTCATCAGACATAAGTTGTCTGTCCTTTATCACGAGATCTGGAATATCGCCAATGCCAAGACCATCAACGAAAACATAACCAGTATCAGCTTTCTGCGGCAGCAACCGAGCCTGACCGCGCCTGAATTCCAATTGCGAGCCATTGTCCAAAACAAAAATCTTCTCTTTTTTAATACCGGCGCCAACAGCTAATTTCGCTGCTTCCTTGAGAAAATAATGGTTGGCATAAACAGGTAGGAAATAATCGGGTTTAACCTGTTTCAATATCTCTTGAATTTCTTTAACTCCGGAATGGCCGCTGATATGAACATCTAAAATGTCCGTATGAATGACATTGTCACACTTCCGATAAAGCTTATCTTTCAACTTCTGCACCGTCCGTTCATTACCAGGAATAACCGAAGAAGAAAAGATTATGGTGTCGTCTTTCTTGATCTTCAGATAACGATGTTCGTCATTGATGATCCTGTTCAAAACCGCATTATCCTCGCCCTGAGCACCGGTACAGATAACCACAATTTTATCTGAAGGAAACTTGCCAACTTCAGGAATCGGCACGAGCGTATCGCGATGAGCCTTGATATAACCGAGATCCTTCGCAATGCCAACATTCATCTTCATGCTATAACCATCAAGAAAAACTTTTTTGCCGATACTTTCTGAATACTTGATGATCTCGCCGATCCTGGAAACCTGTGACGCAAAAGTACCAATAATCACTCGACCTTCAGCAGAACGAATAAGACCAAAAAGATTTTCGTACATTTCCTCTTCAGTCACTTTTGAATGCCTGGCGTCAGTCGAACCAAGACTTTCAAGCATCAAAATTCTTGGTGAAGGCAATTTTGCCAAGTGATTGTAAGTCAATGGCGCTCGATTCATGGGATGTTTTTCCATCGTCCAATCTCCCGGATGAATAATCGTCTCGTAAGGTGTCTTTATAATCACGCCGACAGCATCCATAATCGAGTGTTCAACCTCAAAAAATTCAATCTTTAATTTCCCCAAAGTAAGCCTATCTCTAGTTGAATTAATTCTCAAAGTTTTCAATTTCCGAGCTGAGTTTTTCTCAAAATCCTCCATTCTCCTCTTAACCAAGGCCAAGGTCAGATCGCGACCGATGGTCAAAGGATAGTTAAGTTCTCTCAACAAAATCGGCGCCGCGCCAATATGATCAAGGTGGCCATGGGAAAGAATTACTCCTTTGATATTTTTCTCCTTGCCTTTCAGATAACTGATATTGGGAATAACATAATCAATCCCAGGCATATCTTCTTCAGGAAATTGAAGGCCCATATCAAGGATAACAATGTCTGAACCATATTCAAAAACAGTCATGTTGCGACCGACTTCTTCCAAGCCACCCAGGGGAATAATCTTCAAAGATTCGCCCGACTCTGGCTTAACGATTAACTGATTCCCAGTCTTTTTCTGTAAAATCATAAAACTACTTAAATTTTAATTAATTATTTTCCGTGCCCAAGGGGGGAGTTGAACCCCCACGACCTTGCGGTCACTAGCACCTGAAGCTAGCGCGTCTGCCGATTCCGCCACCTGGGCATTGTCACTATCTCTTTTTAAGCTCCTTTTTTAATCTTTCCTGAATTAAATTTTCAAAAGGATCAATCTTATTTATCTCTGCTAGCTTGAAAGAAAGGGCATAGATAAGTGCGAACTGCGACAAAAAATCCCTGATCGCATTTTTCTTTGAAATCTTAAAAATAACAGAATCAATGCCTAGATATTTTCCAAAAAACTTGGCAGTCAAATTGATTCTATTATTGAGAAAACTGTTATCTTCGAGAAAGATCGCGAAAAAACGGTTTCTAAATTTCTTGTTCGTGAAACTGGCAAGATCGTGATGATTGATATCGGGAATTTCACCGCAGAAACACGGCTGTTTTGCGGTTTCATCCACGTTAATCTCCCAAAAATGCGCTAAACCCCTCAGTGAATGCGGAGAATAAACGAGGATAATTTTATTTTTCATTTGCCCGATCAAAGTACTTAATCTTTTTCTCTCCGGGAGCGGGCTTTCTTTAAACGGAACGCTTCCCTTTGAAAAAATTCCCCAGAGCACTCCCAGCATAAAGGGTACAGCTAATCGAGGTGCTAAAAAGTCAGGAATTTCGAAAAAGTTTTTCGGTTGGGAAAGTTTTTTCAACCGACCGCCACGGCTAAAACACAGAGTTTTAATACCGAGTTTTTCCGCTCCGCGAAATACAGACAAAGTTTCTTCTGTGTTCCCTGAATAAGAAAAACAAAAAACCACGGCATCCTTGCCGTCCTTTATCTTCGGCAAAGAGTAGGTTTCGATAATCTGAAAATTATTTCCCGTAAGATCACGAAACAATTCCGCCGCCAATATAGAGCCTCCCATGCCGGCCATAAAAAAACTTGCACGAGAAGAAAAAAGTCCTGATCTCTTGACAAAAACACGCCCGTCCCTGACCCCCAAGTTGAAACTTTCCAGTAATATTTGAATATCTTTCAGGTTCATATTTTAGCGCTTCCAGACTCTTTTTAGATATAAATACCACTCGTTAACCCGTGAAAATCTCACCCCCGAATCAGAAATAAACTCGACCGGAGGAACATGAAACGATTCATCAACAAACCAATTAATTTGTGGCTGAAACAGAAATACTCCGGGTAAATCATTTTTTATCAAAGCGTCGAGTTCCTCATAAGATTCATTGATATCAGCATCTTTGGTTCCTCTAATATAGGAAAGGATCTTGTCAACTTCTTTGTTTTCATAAACGGCGAAATTCAAACCAGGAGAAGATAACTGAGAAGAGTGCCAAAATGGAAACAGATCTGGTTCTTTTCCGATTGGGCTGGAAAGACCCAAGAGCACCATCTGATATGACCTCGTCTGCAGCCTCGAAGAAAACTCATTTACCCCCATTGGTTTCAATATTACGCTGATTCCGACGGCCGCCAAATCAGTCTTGATTCTTTCCGCTACGTTAGTGATTCCGGGTGTATCATGAAAAAGAATTGACAACTCCAATTTTGTAACAGTTTTTGTTTTTGAAGAAAGCCTCTTTTCAAGAAATCCGTCCTCATCTTTATCCTGCCAACCGTCGTCAAGCAATATCTCCTTTGCATTCGCTTGATCAAAGACATCTTTGAAATTTTCGGAAAATCTTTTTAGTGGAATCGCGGAGTCCGTTAACGAACCGGCTCCCGGGAATGATTCAGACAGAACAGCTGTTTTATTTATAGACAAATTAATTGCTTTCCTGATAGAAAAATCTTTCAACAGTTCATTGCTGTTATTAAACAACAAAGAAAAGACCTGAGCTTCAAGAATTTTTTTCATCTCGTAATTTGAAGACTCCCCCGGTAAACTCACGGCCAATCCATTTATCTCTTTTTTCCTAAACGCGCTTAAGGCCGCCGCTTCATCACCAAAAAACTTTAGGTTAAAAGATTCAAGATATGGTCCGGCGTAATATTTATCAAAAGCCACAAGACCATACGAAATCACTTTCCCGTCTTTATCCTGAATGATTTTCTTGAATTTATACGGACCAGAGCCGATTGGTTTTAAATTATATTCAGAAAACACAAAAGCGTTAACCTGCGTATCTTTCCAGATATGCTCGGGCATAATTCTAAAGGTTAGATAAAAAGGGAAGAATCGATAGCTTTTTTTCAAAGTAAATTTCAAGGTTTTATCTGACAAGATTTCAACAGCGATTTCTTTCCAAAAATCTGCCAGTGGATTCTGGAGCTCCTGATTTTTCAAAAGCTCTAACGTAAAAATCACATCCCTTGCTGTCAGCGGCTCGCCATCATGCCAAAATATGTTCTCCCGCAAAGACACCAGAAAAACCTTCCCCTCCTCAAAAAGGGTCATTGATTCAGCCAAATCAGGCAACACCCCTCCTTGTCCGTCTGGCTTATAAAGACTTGAAAAGACCAGGCTCTCAAGAATCTCCTCGGCGTTATTCTGATCAGGAATAACGGGGTTAACGTACCTTGGAAAACTAATGACCGCCTCAGTGTAAACGCCGCCTGATTCTGGGATCAAAACCGTGTTCGAAAAATAAAATCTCGCGGAGAATAAAGACAAACCGATCGTACCGGCAATAATCAAAAAGGAAAAAATAATTTTATCCCTCAGGCCAAGACCAAGAAAACCACTGATCAATCTTTTAAAAGACAGCTTCAAAAAAAAGCTCTTTGACTTTTCCAATAAGGGCAACATTCAGTATTTAACTTTTAGACAATGAGGGAAACTAAAAATCTGCCGTTCGGCAGTTAAACGAAAAACAAACCCACGACGATAGAGACGGCGAAAAGAAAAACAAAAATAATCGAAGCAATAAAAACAGTCTTCTCCAGACCGCGACGGGTAGCATAAAATTCTCCCAGGCCGCCAAAGACACCAGACAGGCCTTCACCTTTCTGCTGCAGAAGAATTGAAACAACCACTAAAACCGAAAGAGTAATCTGGACAATGCTTAAAAATTGTTTAGTCATTTTTCTTTTCTACCATGTCAAATAAATAATTGATAAAAGTGATAATCAAAGTCGTGTAAAGTAAAGCAAGAAAATTGGAAAAACTCAACTGTGGCGCCCAGTAAGTCGCCAACCAAAGCATGGCGGCATTGATGATTAAACCAAAAAGACCAAGAGTAATGAAGACAAACGGCGCCAGAATAAACTCCAAAAACGGCTTCAAAAGAATGTTTAGTAAAGTGATGATTGCCGCGGCTCTTGCCAGATCTAAAAACGCGCCTGAAAAAGAAATACCAGGAATGTAGTTAATGGCTATTTGTAAACCTACAAAATTAGCCAGTAGCCTCAAAAGAATTTTGGCGATTGCTGCCATAAAGATAAACCATGATAGCACAAACAATGAATATAGCAAAGCCGTCATGATGACGGCTTTTAAAATCAGATTTTCCTCTAGTTGGGGATAGGCGGCTAGAGTATTATTCTGGCCCTCAGTTATTGAATCTTGCAATAACCCAAGCACCTAGGCTAATCTAGGGCACAATTGCGAAATTCCTTCCTCAATGTCTGATGTATCACTACTATCTGCCGACGGCGTTTCCTATCTCCTACCGCGGGATCAATGAGGTGTTAACTAGTATGCGGATTCGCAAAGCCCCGATACTATTATTAATAACATAAAGATACGAAAAAGACAAGTTATTGAAACTTAGCTGAAATAACTTATAATCAGGAAATGAATTCAATACTGAAATTTTGGTGGCGAACAATAGTTAAAAACCTCTGGCAATAGAGCTTATTTGCGCGTAATTCTAAAGCTCCCGTCAGGGAGTTTTTTTAATTCATTATTAAGATAAAATATAAACATGAACACAAGATCAACACCAAAAACAAAAAAACGAATTCTCACTGGCGACACGCCAACGGGCAAGCTTCACCTTGGCCATTATGTTGGTTCCTTGGAAAACAGAATCGAACTCCAACACAAGTTCGACACTTATATCATGCTCGCCAACCTTCATGCCTATGCTAATCACTACTATGAGGCCGACCGTATTAACAACGACGGCCACAATGTTGTTCTCGATAACCTGGCTGTTGGATTAGATCCGAATGTGGCGACGATTTTTCTGGAATCAGGCGTACCGGAAATTCTTGAACTTTATTCATTTTTCATGACCATGGTCAAACACTCTCGAGTGATGATGAACCCAACTGTCAAAGATGAGGTCAAATACAAAAAACTTGATCCTTCTGTCGGCTTTATTAACTACCCAATTCTACAAGCGGCCGATATTCTTGCTTTCAATGCCGATTTAGTGCCAGTAGGCGAAGACCAGTCACCCGTGATTGAACAAACCAGAGAGATTGCCAAGGATTTTAACAAGACTTTTGGCAAAACTTTTGTGATTCCCGAAGCTAAAATCGGTAGGGTCGCCAGGCTTTGCGGCACAGACGGGAAGCCCAAAATGTCAAAATCCGGCGGCAACTCGATTTTGCTTTCTGACGACGAAAAAACTCTGAAAGAGAAGGTTATGTCAATATACACTGATCCGAAAAGAATCCACGCCACCGACCCCGGCAAGGTTGCCGGCAACCCGGTGTTTATTTATCACGACGCTTTCAACCCGAATAAAGACGAGGTAGCTGATCTCAAATCAAGATACAAAAAAGGCGCTGTTGGCGACATCGAGGTCAAGCAAAAGCTTTTCATGGCTTTGAATAACTTTCTTGAACCAATCAGGGAAAAAAGAAAATACTTTGAATCCCGACCCAAAGAAACAAAAGAAATCCTGGTTGAAGGCACAAAAAAAGCCAGAAAAACCGCACAGGAAACAATCGAGATTTTCCGTGAAAACTCAAAGTTCCTGGGATTATTAAGATAAAAGCCGCCTGAGTTCCGATGTGTTGATAGCAAAAATCCCGCTTAAGCGGGATTTTTGCGAAGTGTCCTAGAAAATTTACTTTTCTAAACCAATTACGTATTTCTGACCGTTTATTTCTATCTCCTCTCTTACATTTTCTGGTGGTACCTGACGAACAAGTATTGTATTTGTAGATCCAGAAACTTCATACAACTCCATGAAAGATGGTTCATCTACAGAGTAGCGTCTTGCTTTTTCTTGCGGCAAGTACCCTTTTTCTTGCCTTTTTTCTTGAAGAATCCGAATATATTCACGAGCCAGGCCTGCATTCCTTAACTCTTCCGTAATTCTTGTATCAAGTCCAACACCTTCTTCAAAAACAATGCCTTCGGAAAACTTTCTAACAGTTTCCACTTCTTTAACATTAAGTTCTTCGCAAAGAATTTGCTTGGCATCTTCCGAAATATTCATATTTAGCAGCTTCAATGCTTGCAGTGGTTGTCTGACTTTAATGCCGGCCTTGGCGCGCAAAGCAAGTCCTTGTTCGGCAATTTTTCTCACCCGTGTCATCTCTGAAATAATCTTTTCCGAGTCAGAAACAACTGGTAATTCCTGCCATAAACTTAAGTGAACACTCGATTCTTTTTTGTTTATCAACTTGTTGTTAATGCTTTGCCAGATCTGTTCTGCTAAAAACGGCGTGAACGGCGCCATTAACTTTGCCAGTTCCAAAAGAATACCGGCAAAGAATTGAAGATCTTTTTCAAACTGCTCTTGCGACTCTGGTTTTTGGAACCTCTTTCTGGAACGTCGCAAATACCACCGAGACAGATCATCAAAAAACTCTCTCAACAATCTCGAGGCTTCAAAAATTTTGTATTCTGACAAATTCTTATCGACGCCAGATGAAATTACTTCCAGTCTCGACAAAATCCATTTATCAAGCAGATTCTGCGGTTCAAGATTTGATTTTTCTAGAGCGCCAGCCTCGCCAAGTCCGATGCGATTCAATTCGGGAGAATAAAGCTCGAAAAACTTCAGAACGTTCGAAACCGTCATTAATTCTTGTGAGAATACGGCCAGGTCTTTTTCCGAAAACTTTTTGTATTCTCCAGGCGAATTAACCGTATAAAAATACCATCGCAAAGAATCAGCTCCGTATTTTTCTATCATCTGCCAGGGGTCAACAATATTGCCTTTAGACTTTGACATTTTCTCACCATTTTTATCCAAAACATGGCCAACGCAGACAACGTTCAGATAAGACGGACCCAGATCAAGGGCTGTTGAGATCGCCAGTAGCGTATAAAACCAACCACGCGTCTGATCAATGGCTTCGGAAATGTAATCACCCGGGAATGGAAGTTTTTCTCTGATCAATTTTTGGTAATCAATCTTGGCCGGATCATCGCCTTGGTTCATCTGTTCAAACGGAAAATGAAACTGAGCCAAGGGCATGGCACCGGAATCAAACCAAACATCAATCACTTCTTTGACTCGAAGCATCTTCGACCCCACCGCGTCTGACATGCCAGTCGCGTTTGACGCGGCGCATTCCGTGCATTTCAAAAAGATATCATCAACATATGGTCGATGAAGATCAATTTCGTTTTTCTCGTTATAGGGCAGATTTTTTGAAACAAACTCGCGCGACTCTGCCAAACCAAACTTTCTTGACCCAGGAACGCCATGATCATTATTATTAAGTCCAGACCACAGCGTTGAGAGCACGCCTTTGTGCGAAACCAAAGCGATTGTCTGCCCGAAATACTTTTTTTCCAGTTCTTTAAAAAGCTCAAAAGAACGATTGAGAACATCTTGAAAGCTCTCGCCACCTTCAGGCTTAAAACCAAACCAGTCACTACCTTTAAAAGAACTGTCATAGTCTTTAATCGGCTTACCGCTCAATATTCCGGCATCAACCTCTCTTAACCTCTTGTCATAGATTAATTCGGCTTCTGGAAAATTGCTCTTCAAAATTTCGGCGGTCTCTTTTGTTCTTGTTAAATCAGAAACAACAAAAACATCGATTTTCTCCGTAGCGATCTTTTGCGCCAGTCCAATAACTTGTTGTTTTCCGTTTTCGGTAAGATGGTTGGGAATTTTTTGATCACCGGAAAAATCAATTAAAAGATTGTCAATGATTGACTGTGACTCGCCGTGACGAATTAAAAGATATTTATTCTTTGAAAGAGCATGCTCGGAAAAATCAGTCAGTGAACCAACAACGAATTTATGATTGGAATCTTTTTCACATTCCCAGACTGGCAAGGGCGTACCCCAATATCTGTCTCGCGATAAAGCCCAGTCTTTTAACTCTCGCAACCATTCGCCGAAACGGCCTTGCTGGAGATGTTCGGGTTCCCAGTGAATTTTTTTGTTATTTTCAATCAACTTCTGCTTGACCTTGTTCATCCGGATAAACCAAGAACTGTAAGCATAATAAAGCAAAGGAGTTTTGCAACGCCAGCAG
>Ga0156501_109_pt1 | contig 10903 bp, 12 predicted proteins | sample RifOxyB1_FD_110648 | JGI IMG/M metagenome (GOLD analysis project Ga0156501, IMG submission 110648) | Candidatus Brennerbacteria bacterium RIFOXYB1_FULL_41_13
CGAGATAAAAATAATAAACAAAAAAACCAGAACACCAAAATAGGCCAGTAAAACATATCTCCAGTTGGCCAGAAAATCAGCCAGTTGACCGAACAAAGAAATCTGATTCAACTTCGCGTAACCGATAACGAGCAACAACGGATGCAGAATAATGAACCCGGCAAGACAATAGCCGACAAAGCGATGAACATTATTAAGTTTGTCGAACCCGAAATTCTTTTCGATCAACCCGACCCTGCCAACCAATAAAAGCTGGATCAGGATAAAATATGCTCCAAAAGCACCAAGAACTCTGCCTAGAGCAATTAAAATATTTCCACCCCGAGGATGTTGAATGTAAAAAGAAGAGTTATCCGCCCAAATCCAAACAATACTTGCCAAGCCAATAAAAAACAGGACCCAAATCAAAAATCGCCCCATCTCTCTGCCTCGCGGTACGGCAAAATAAAGTTCAGTATTGCTAATTTTCACGCTCATGGTTGAAATGGACCAATATAGTAAGTATCAAGATCTGCCCGGGCGCTACCGGAATGATTGTGGCCTCCGGCATTTGTCTTAAAAACAGCATAAACATCTTGGCCGCAAAAAGGCGCGATAACATCACTGCCTGGGTGCAGATCAGGATTCGAAACATACTCTGTTATATTGTAAACCTTATTCAAAACACTCAAATATACCCAGCAATCACTGCGAATACTGTGCTGCGCTACCTGACTAGCTGTACAAGCTCCGCCAGAACCGCAAGCCCTAACAGAAGGGGGCGAAGACGTCGATTGATTTGGTGGTGGGGTGGCTACTGCCGCGGCACTCGGAGAAGGATTAATACTGAACATTGCCAGTAGCGACGGCAAAGGAGAATTCAAAAAACTTGGGAGCAAAGAAGGAGAGTTTTCGATAAACGATAATATTGGCGAATCTTCAAGAACAGAACCTGAACAAAAACAAAATTGTCCAAACCGGACCAAAAATCCAGTTTGGCGGTGCCAGAGTCGGTTTTGCCAAGCCAACATACCAACCAGATTTTATTGAAGGAAGAGTAAATCAAGATCCAATTAATCCCGCAAATTTAGGGATGATGAGTTTAAAGGAATCATGAAGTTTCATTTTTTATTTTATTTTTCCGAACGATTCTTAATTATTTTGAAAACAGCAGCAATCGCCATGGCCACCCAAAACGGCCAAAGTGTTTTGAACAAAAACCATAAAAACGCCCAGACCCATTGAAATGTTCCTCACATCATTTCTCCAAAAAGTTCAGGAGTTACTGAAATCAGGCTAAACATCAGCTTTCCTTATCTTCTTTAATCTTCATTTTATTCCCCAAAAACCACAGTTGCAAGCCGTCTTTCTTCCTTGAAAATATTATTTAATCATGTTGTAATATTCAAACTATCTCGTGTCCAAAGGAGGACGCATGTCTCAGAATCATGATAGACAAAATATGGTGACATTTTTGTTGACGCGCATCACGACCTGGGCCGTCATCATCCCAATGACAAACTACATGCTCCAAAGCGGATCCTTGATCAAATCCATCGCCTGGATCCTGGTTACTTCCGTCTTCGGATTCGGCCTGTGGAATGCCCTGCCACACTGGTTGATAATGTCAGAGTCTTCTCGACTTAAAACATTTTTAACAAGAGTGTCTAACGCAGCTAGTCATTGGCTTCTCGATTTCGTTTGGGGGATATCAATCATCGCGGCCTTCATGCTTCATCGGGATTACGCATGGGCGTACATCGCAATCCTGGCCGCCCACAACATCGGAAAACTTGCTTTCAGGATCGCTGTACTGCGAGAACAACACAACCAAGGATCAAGCTGGTAAAACAAAAAACAGGCAACGATAATATCGCTGCCTGTTTTTGTTTTTAGCACCACGCGCTAACATCTATTCGATTTTCAAGAATCTTCATCTGACGGTTCAGGCTTGATAGCTGCCCAAATGATCAGAATGACACCACACAGCATCCAGGCAAAGGTCAAAAAAACAAACCACACCACAAAAACAAAAAGTTGCCCCGCTATGACGGGGCAACCTTTTTCGTGGCCCTTTTATCCGCACGGCCATGGTGACCACGGCGCTTGCCACCGCGCGGCTCGCCCAGAAGCCAGCGAGAATCTGACGAAATCAACGCGCGCGCGATTTTCAACCATCGTGGCGCCTTGGACCAGTTAATCGGTCTGAGAATCATTCCGGGAACTCCACGCATTTTATCCTCCGAAAGAAACAGATTTTTTATATTAAATCATAAAAGATTAATTCCTGCAAGGGATTGCGGCTGGGCCATGATCTTAAGCTATTCTAATATTCTTGAGAATACCAGAATAGTTAAACCCCGTCCTCGAACAATTCATAAAACCCCACTACGTCTTTATCGAAAATAAAATCATTTTGCCGAATTGGTCGCCGCAGATAAATCCCGTCCAGAGTCCGGCAACGCGACAAAGCCACGTATGTCTGACCATGAGAAAAAGCGCCGTGGCCAAGATCGATCACGACCTTATCAAAAGTCATGCCCTGAGATTTGTGAATAGTCACGGCCCAGGCCAAACGCAAAGGATACTGTGTAAATGTGCCGATCACCTCTTCTTCAATCCTTTTCGTCTTATCATTGAAAACATATTTAATTTTCTGCCAAACTTCTTTTTTAACTTCAAATATAACGCCATCAAGATCCACGGTAACAAAATCGTCCTCGACTTCGGCAACAAACCCCAAAGAACCGTTCACCCAACGACCATGGTGGTCATTTTTCAAAAACATAACCTTGGCGCTTGGTTTTAACTTCAGTTCAAACTCTGTCGGATAAGATTTTTCTTCAAACAGGCCTGTGACTTCGGCATCGTAAGTCTTTTCTCCAGCTTCAATCTCTGATAAACGTTTTTGATTAATTTTATTGGCCATGTCGTTTCTTGACGTCAAAACGATAAAAGACTCGTCCGGCTCTTCATCTTCAGTGATTGTGCGCTGATTAATCAGATCAAGGCTATCCTTAGATAACTGACTATGCCTGACTTCATGCAAAACATTAATAAATCTCTCGTCTTCCTGGCGATAAATTTTTTGTAGCTCAATCAGCTTGAAAGATCTACGATTCTGCGAAAATGCGCTTGAAGAAAAAAAATACGGAGTTTTATAGTGCATACGAAAAGCGCTACGCAAGCTTGTTTCTACCACCGGCGACAGCTGATACAGATCACCAACCAAAATCACGCACAAACCTCCAAAAGGCAAAGTTTTGTCAAAACGATTGATCCGGAAAAAATAATCCATGCCGTCAAAAACATCGGCTCTGACCATAGAAATCTCATCAATAATCAAAAGATCCAGGTTGCGGTAAAGATTTTTGTCGCGATGCTCGTGAATCCCTTCTTTATTGATAAAACTCAACGGCAAACCGCAAAATGAATGAATCGTCTGCCCGTCAACATTAACTGCGGCCACGCCTGTCGGCGCCAAAACCACCAAGTTTTTTTTCGAAGTTTCCTGAATGTATTTGACCAAAGTCGACTTGCCCGTGCCGGCTTTTCCGGCAACGAAAAAATTATCTGGCGAAGATTCAATCTTTTCCGCCAGATCTTTCAACTCGCTACTGATCTCAAAATCAAACTCCATTATTTTTGAAACCCGATCTTGCCAGAGATAATATTTTCTTTGGCTGAATTTTCCAATATTTCCCAACCGAAAAAAGACGCAAACAACTTGTTCCACATTGCTTCTCTTTGATGATAAGTATAGATCACTTGTTTTTCTTTATCCGCCAACGACATGGCAATATCAACCAGATTGAAACTGACCAGCACATCGTTGTTGACCTCGTCTTTAAAATAATCACCGACCCAATCAAGCCCTGACCAAAACTCAAACTCAGAATTAATCTTTGAAATATCATTCTGTGCTTTTGCCCAATGCATTGATTCGGGATTGATGTGTGGCGCCAAAAGCCCAAGTTCAAAAGGATCGTCCTTTTCAAGGTATCTTTGCGTCACCAACCAAGTTTTTGAATCAAGATTAATTTTGGGTTCCGAAACATCGCCACGCAAAAGCGAGATCAGGTTTTTTGAAAAATCAGGTTTTGCCAAAAGCGATTCAAAAACATCGGAATAAAACATCACCTCATGAAAATAATGAAATGCCAAGGAAAAAACCTTCATCAGCTGACCGGGAACAAGACTCAAATTCAAATTCTCCGCCGCAAATGGCACAACAAAAATCACGCCGAGTTCTTTCAAGTGCGAAAGGTTATGATATTTTTTCTTGATGAACTCCTGAGCCAAGGGTGCGAATTTTGCCGGAAAAGCAAAATGACTGATCTTTCTTTTCTCAAAATCACCAGGAGTCAAAGCTTCGTACTGTTTAAAAAAAACATCGTGTAACCAGTCTTTTTCTTCACCGAAACGCAAGGTGGCAAAAAGCTCTAGCACATCTTCTTTTTCCAAAGCTTCGTCAATGTTTTTATATCCCAGAAACTTCAGAATATTCTCAGGAGGATGGCGTCTCAAAAATTCAACCGCTTTTTCCTTTTTCATGAAAAAACCTTCTTTCGGATTCAAAAATTGGTCAGCATAATCAAGAACCTTCTTGCAATCTCGGCTCTCGGTCAGCCTAACTCCGCTAAACAATGTTTTAATTTTATTCTCGTCGCTTTCCAACTTCAAAGACAACCCGGAAATAATCTCTTTCAAGGTAGAGTCTCGATCAATCTCTAATGACTTCAAGCTTTTATGAATCAAAACCTGATTTTCTTTCATCATTGCGTCCAAAACTCCTGATTTTGCGTCGATGCCTTTGATAATATCCTGATCCGTACGCAAAATTTTCGCCAATTGCTGATAACTTTCCATCAGATCTTTTCAATCTTAATCTCAAGGTTTTTCCAACGGGGGGATGAAGCAAACTCTTTTTTTGACAAGATGCCGGTTTTTACACCCAGCGTTTCCACCATTAAAGTGGCGTTAGCAGAACCAAGACGAATCGCATAAGAAATATTATCAACACTGCAAACGCCTTTTTGGCACTGCTCGTTCTTTTGAATCAAACCAGCAACAAATCCTGAACCGAAAGCATCACCCGCTCCAGATCGATCAACGACTTTTTTCTCTTTAAAAGTGTTGGCACGCCAAACATGACTACCGTCAGAAACTTTCAAACCCTTCGGACCTGCGGTCATAACCAAAATGCCAGAAACACACTGATCAAGCTTTCTGAAGATCTTTTGCTCTTCTTTGTATAACAATCCTGTCAAATACGCTGCTTCTTCCTGATTCAGAAGCAAGACATCGGTTTGTTTCAAAACTTTTGAAAGTTTTTTCAAGCCTTGCTGAATCAAGCTCTTTGACGGGTTTAAAGCAATCTTTGTTTTCTGTTTCTTGAAATGGGTAATAATTTTTTCAACGTCGTTAATTTTCATTGCTCCCGGCACAAGATAAACCCATTTGGCTCTGATCTTTGACAACAAAGCTTCTTTCAAATTCAGACTTCCGGAAGCGCCACGAAAAACAAAAATTGTCCGCTCGCCAAAATTATCGATCAAGATGATCGAAAGTGCGGTTGCAATTTTTTTATTCAAAAATGGAAAGACTGTGATTTTTTGCTTTTTCTGTTCTTGCAAAATCAGCCGACCAAACTCATCACGACCAATCTCAAACACACACCCGGTTTTCAATCCTTGTTTTGCAAAAGTAAAAGCCGTATTTGTCGCGCCGCCGCCAGAACTAAAGTTAAGATCCCTAACCTCAATCTTTGCGCCCAAAGGAAAACATTGCAGACCAAAGCCGTTTTTCTTTATCTCCAGATTCTGATATCCCCTTAAATAAGCGTCAAAAGTGGCGGTACCAATACTGATAATGTCAAAACTTTTCATTAAAAAACAATAAATTAGTGAATTAATTAACTTATTATACAACAAAGCTATCCGTGGCAAAACAGAAAAGACGGCAGCCCCTTGGTGGCTGCCGTCAGTGACAACCGCACGCTGAGCGGCCATCAGAGTTATAATAAATTAATATTCAAGAAATAACAAACATGGACCAACTCATTTTTAAAGCTTCTTTCCTTGGCAACAAAACCGAGGTCTTCCAAGACAGGGTTGTTTACAATGGCCTGTTCGGCATTCTCGCCAACATTACTATACCAATCAAAGAAATCTCGTCGATTCATCTTGGCGCTATCTGGACGCCCGGAGTAATGATTGAAACTTCCGGAGGTCAAAAATACGGTTTGTATCTACCGTTCAATAAGAAAGAATTATTCAGAAAAACTGTTTCTGAATTACAAAATCAATAAGATGACACGAAAAATGATTCTGCCATGGCCTCGGCGAAAAATTATGGCTGTGTCCATTATATGCGCGATCGCGCATATAATGGACACAAAAACAAAACAAAAAACCGAGTCTTACACAAGAATTTAATAAACAAATTATTCCAGAAAATCTTCAACGGCAGAAACAATGTTTTCTACTGTCAAGCCATGTTTTTTCAACAGCTCTCCTGACGTGCCAGATTCGCCAAAAGAATCACGAACGCCAAGGAATTTGACTTTGACTGGGTAGTTTTCTGCCAAAAACTCTGCCACGCAAGAACCCATGCCACCAGCAACTTGATGATCTTCAACTGTAATTACTCTTTCTGATTTTTTAACTGATTCAAGAATAGTTTTTGTATCGAGAGGTTTGATCGTCGAAAGGTTTATCACCTCAACCTCAATCTTTTTTTCTTCAAGCTGTTTTGCTGCAAGCAAAGCATAGTAAACCATTTCTCCGTAAGCAATAATCGTCACTTGTGGATTTTTAGTTTCCCAAAAAACCTGGGCCTTGCCGATTTCAAACGGAGTTTTTTCTGTCGTTAAAGCCGGCAGTTCCGGCCGACTCAAACGTAAATAATTCGGCGTTTCATCTTTTGCCATGGCAAAAGTTGCTTTTTCAGCCTCAAAATAATCACATGGCACAATCACTTTAATGTTCGGCAAAACCCGCATTAAAGCAATATCTTCCAAAGCCTGGTGCGTCGCGCCGTCAGGACTGGTCAATAAACCAGAATGCCCGCCGATTATTTTGACCGGAACATTGTTGTAAGCAATCGTGGTTCTGATCTGTTCCCAGTTTCTACCGGGTGAAAAAGTGGCATAAGATGCCGCAAAAGGAATCTTTCCTGAGACAGCCAATCCAGAAGCGATTGTAATCATCCCCTGTTCTGCCACACCACACTCAAAAAACCTATCGGGAAATTTTTTCGCAAACTCACCCATATTCAGAGAATCACGAAGATCGGCTGTCAAAGCGACAATATTCCGGTTTAGCTCACCAGCCTTAACCAAACCAGAACCAAACCCGGCTCGAGTGGTTTTTTTGTCTACTTTCTCAGAAAAAAGATCAGGATTCAAAAAAAGTTTTGGATTGAACATTTACCCCCACACCTCTTAAGCGAGGCTTAATTTAATTCTTTGTTTAAGCTGACGAAACGCATTGGATCTTAACTTTAGATTATGTTCGCGCACCCTTGCATCTTTCTCAGATTTATAAGCCTCATAGTAAACAATCTCCATTGGAACCCTTTTAGCCGTAGAAGTCACGCGTCCTTTATTGTGTAAAATAAGCCTCGCCCTTAAGTTATTAGTAGAGCCTAGATATAACATCTTATCTTTTTTACTTTTTAACAAATACGTATAAAACATATTGAGGTGTGGGGGTTAATCCTCTTCCAGCTTTCCTTTTAATGTTCTTAACTCTTTTAAGGCCTCGATTGCTTCTCCAGTATTCGGTGGCAAACCATGCCACTTGTAATCAAACTCCATGAAATCAACGCCTTTGCCAGGAATCGTATGGGCTATAATCATGACTGGTTTTTCAAAAATTGACCTGGCTTCATTGCAAGCATCAACAATCGCTTCAATATTATGACCGTCAACTTCAAGAACATGCCAGTTAAAAGCTTCCAGTTTTTCTTTCAAAGGTTCAAGCGGCATCACGTTTTCTGTAAACCCGTCAATCTGAATATTATTTCTATCAATAATCGCCGTCAGATTGTTCAATTTATATTTTGCCGCAAACATCAAGGCTTCCCAGGTGTTGCCTTCATCAAACTCGCCATCAGACATCAGACAAAAAACATCGTATTTCTTATTGTCCAGCTTTGAAGCCAAGGCCATGCCGCATGCTTGCGCCAAACCAGAACCAAGCGGTCCGGAAGTTGTTTCGAGTCCGGGCAAAGATTCTCGATGAGGGTGACCTTGCAGGCGCGAACCAAAATTGCGTAGCGTAAAAAGCTCTTCACGAGAAAAATAACCTGCACGAGCCATGACAGCATACAAACCCGGACAAGTATGTCCGTTTGAAACCACGAACCTATCTCGATCAGACCACTGCGGATTTTTCGGATCGTGTTTCAAAACTTTGAAATAAAGCGCCAGCAAAACCTCAACCAGACCCAAAGCTCCGGCCGAATGCCCCGAACCAACATCAACGAGCATCTTGATGATGTCAGCACGAACATCGATAGCGAGTTGTTGTAATTTCTTTAGTTCTTGAGAATCAATCATAATAAGTCAAAATTCAAAAGGCAAAGATCAAAGGTGAAAGTTAAAGATCAAAAGTTTTTCTTTTTCAAGCTGATGACGCTAGCTCCTAGCATATTAGCCAATTCGCTCACTTCTGACAACAAGATATCTATTTCTTTTTTTGAGTCAATAATCTCTCTTAATAGATTGAGCTAATAAACAGTTTCGTTGGCACTTTTTAATGATATTTCATAGAATTTCTTAAACTCTAGTCTCGAGCTTGATGCTCTTGCCTCAACTAAATTAGCGCCGATAGAGGTTGCCGATCTCAATAGTTGATCAGAAATAATCCAAAAACTCCGTTTATTTGGCAATGTATCAACAAGGCCAATGACTCTTAAACCGAAATTGAAACATCTTTGCTTCAAATCACTTTTGGGTTTTGAACTTAAATTTTGCATTTTGAATTTTGAGCTTTGAGCTTTTTATCATACCCCAATTCCAATTGCCGTCTTTTTCAAAACCTCAAGTGCCTTATCCGGCTGTGAAGCGTCAAAAACAAAAGAGGTGGAAGCAATCATATCCGCGCCGGATTTTTTGATCGCAACAATAGTCTCCGGGTTCACGCCACCATCCCACTCGGTCCTGAATTTTTTTCCTGATTGCAAAGATTTCAGTTCTGTCATTCTGTTTAATTCTCCAAGATCAATGTTCTGACTGTTCAAGCCAATCGGCACGGCCAAAATATGAACCACATCAAGAAGGTCAAGAAATGGCCCCAATTCTTTTGTCGATGTTTTCGGAGAAATTGACAATCCAAACTCAACCCAGTTTTCTTTGCAAATATCTGAGATCCTCTTGACTGCATTCTTGGTTTTCAAACCCAAAAACCCGCCAGGAATACCCTCATACTGGACGATAATTCTTCTGACCTTAGCATCAATCCATTGCTTGAGATATTTTTCCGGATTTTTCACCATCAAATGGATGCAAAGCCTCAACGGTTCATCAATCTTAAGGTTTTTCAGATCTTCAGGATTGTTCCAGGTTTTTACTTTTGACAAAGTCCCGTCAGCTACATCAATCTCAACCCAATCAGCATGGTTTTTGATTTTTCTGATGTCGCTTTCAACTTCTTGCCAAGTTGAACGATTGACGGAAGGAAGGATTTCGAGCATAAGAATTTAAGTTAAAAGTCAAAGGTCAAAAGTGAAAAGTTTTAAAACCTTTAAATTTTTACTTTCAATTTTGAATTTTTCATTTTGACTTTTAACTTTCTTTATTCATTCTACCAGAAAATTATCCAATTTCGCGACTTGCGATAATTAAAAAATCGTGCTTTAATTAAGAAAATCAAAAGGAGGCACCGATGCCCTGTATATTCATGACCATGTCTTGGCCCGATGGGAAAGATTTCAATCCCCTGGCCTCGACAAAACTGTATCAAGACATTGCTGATGCAGTTGGACTGGACGTCAACAAAGTCCAGATCCACATCAATCGCAAACCGTGGGAAATCCTGCAACCCAATGGATCAACTACTCTCGCTGAAGACGTCCACGCGACTGTCGAATGGCACGAGCGAGCGTTCGTAGTGAAAGAAAAAATCGCGCAGGCCATTCACGAATTCTGCCAAACCCACGGCTTGGACAGCGACGTGAAGTTTGACGATCACGCTCGCAATAACGGCGCATTCTTCGTCAACGGCAAGCCTGTTGTTGGCGCGGAATATAAAGACACTGAAAAACTGTAACCACTCACTATCTTGTTTTTGCCAAAGGAGGCAAAATGCCAACACAAAGATTCCCCGTAGCCGAAGAAACAGCCGCTGAACTTGCGCAAATCCATCAACGGCTCGCTCTCTGGTCAGAAGCCGCAGGGCTTCCGTTCTACGCCACCTTGGCGTACGCAATTGAAGAAGCGCAGGTCCTCTCGTTCAGCAGCTGGACAGTCGCGCCCAGCAAAAAATCGTCCCGCGCGCCGTTCTTCGCAGTAATGAAAATGCAGGAACTCGTCTACATGTTGTGGCTCCGCGGTCAACAAGACTTCGGCAACCTCCACCTGACGCCAGATCCCGCCTTCACTGCAATCAACTTGATGCCCACCAACCGCCGCTTCCTAGGCGCCGCAGAAGAATCAGGAAGGATCGTCGCGCTCAGTAAACAGCATCAACGGATGGATCAGCTCTTCGCCCTGCTCACGCTCTACAACTGGCGGCACGGACAATTGGTTCTCCACCATTTCGGCAGGTCAGCGCGAGGACCGAAAGCCGCAAACGCGTTCCTGACTTCATCAATCCCTGTGGCTCGCCTCCCTGGCGACGGCCATCGAAGATGGTACCAGTGGCTCGGCGACTCGCGTTGTGAACGCGGTGGCTACTACACTGAAATCCAGATCTGGGAT
>Ga0156501_117_pt1 | contig 7691 bp, 8 predicted proteins | sample RifOxyB1_FD_110648 | JGI IMG/M metagenome (GOLD analysis project Ga0156501, IMG submission 110648) | Candidatus Brennerbacteria bacterium RIFOXYB1_FULL_41_13
ACGCTTTTAAAAAGCTACAGCGTAGCGAAGCAAATAAATTTTAGCATCTTAAAACAGCCTTTTAAAGGCTGTTTTTAAGATAAAGTTTCAATAATTACAATCTCTATCGGCAAGCTTGGGATAATCGCTTTTTTTATGCTTGGCAAAGAAAGCATGAACTCTTTCAGAAAGGTCTTTAATCTTTGCATCTCGAATGTTTGTGACAATTTTTTCAAAGCTTCTATTTCTTCGCTTGAAAACTCTGATTTTAAAGATTGTTCTTGGCTCGAATCAAGTTTGAAAAGCAAAGTTTTTTCAAGAAGATTAACAACCAGTTTCATAACTTCGTGAAGCTGGTAGCCTTCATTCTGCAAATCATTAATAAATCTGATGCTTTGTTCAAGTTTATTTTCGGCTAAAAATCCCAAAAACTGATTGATTTTTTCAAACTTGACTGCGCCAAGCACTGACTCAACTTCCGACAAAGTGATTTTCTTGTCAAAAGAATATGCCACGATCTGGGAAAGGATTGATTCTGAATCCCGAATACTGCCTTCGGCGGCTCTGGCAATCATTGTCAAAGCCGACTCGTCTATCTCAAAACCTTCTTTCACGGAAATGTTTTTAAGTTTTTTTGCAATTTCGTTTGTCGGCAAACGCTTGAAATCAAATCTTTGGACACGGGAAAGAATTGTTGCCGGAAGTTTTTCCGCTTCGGTGGTCGCCAGAATGAAAATCGCGTGCTCAGGAGGTTCTTCAAGCGTTTTCAAAAGCGCGTTAAAAGCCTGCGACGTCAACATGTGCGCTTCATCAACAATAAAAACTTTGTATTTTGATTTGACCGGCGCGAAACGAATCCCCTCTTTCAAATCGCGAATTTCATCAATGCCGCGATTTGAAGCGGCATCAATCTCAATCAGATCAACAGCCCTGTTGTTTTCAATATCCAAACAATTATCACACTGATTGCATGGTTCGTATTGTTTTTCCTGTCTTTTGATACAGTTTATTGCTTTGGCAAACAATCTTGCCATGGTAGTTTTGCCAGTGCCCCTGACCCCGCAGAATAAATAAGCATGGGAAATTTTATCCAGAAGCAAAGCATTCTGAAGAGTTTTTTTAACAGATTCTTGATTGACAAAATCACTAAACTTTTGCGGTCTGTATTTACGGTAAAAAACCAAAGAGTGTTCGTGAGATTTGGACATTAAAAATATTTTATCATAGAACAACAAACCGCGGTCTCGCGTTGCTCATTGGAAAAGGCGGCTAGAAAGCCGCCTTTTCATTAAGGAGCAAGCGATTCAATGACGTAAGCAACTTCGGACTGACCTTCAGGCAGATGGGGTGATACATTCACCAAAATGTCCTCGCCGACGGACAGGTCCTTGACATCATTGAAAAGAGCCAAGCCATTCACAATTTCCGCATAATGACCTGTTGAGCCGATGGAAAAACGAAAGCCTATTGCGGAAGTTAATGAATATACCACTCTTGCCGACACCGTGTTCATGATGCTACCTATTCCTTTCTTTTGGGTTTGTCTGAAATGGGCCAGAAAAGGCCGAGGAGAAGAAAAACAACCAATGTACCGAGGCCGATGCCCCCAACGACTCTTAAGATCAAATCCCAAGGCATAGCAACACCTCCATTCTTATTCAAAAGGAACGATTTGCATAATTATACCCTGAAATGTATTTTTGACAAGTTCTGTGATGTAAGTTATACCCTTCGACTTCGCTCAGGATACGGGTTCTTTGTCTTTGAAGGCAAAAAACTTGTATCCCAGATAGTTCCAGATAATCGTGGTGGTGGCTCCTGCTAAAAATCCGATATTAGCGCAAAGAATAAACAAATGCTGTCCAAGATTAGCTATGCAAACTTTGTTTGCCAAAGTAGCCACACCAATGTTAAGAAAAGCGCCGATAATACTGATGGCAATAAAAATTTTAAAATTCCCTTGTTTTTTGAAGACAAAAAAACGATTCATGAAAAAACTGAAAATCACAGCCACGCTAAAAGATACGCCTTTAAACAAAGAATAAAAAACCAACTCCTGTCTTGAAGTTGCAAAAAGTAAAAAATTCAAAACCGAAGCATCAACAATGGTGTTCAAAATACCGACAAAGCCGAATCTTGCAAACTCAAAAAGTTGGCTCGTAAGTTTTTGGCGGCTCGGTTTTTGTCTCTGGTTTGACGAAGTATTTGTCATTGATTTCCTTAAGAATGTCATCTTTTGATCTTGGCGAATAATTCTTTCTTGAAAGATCAATGATTTGATTCCTTGAATCTTCGCTTGGTTTATTCGGCGGCATAATGGCAAAATTAAAAGCCTGACTCATCTTGCCGCGGATCATTAATTTGGTGTAAGCGTTAAAGTTCTCAATATTAACCAGATCTTGTTCCGTGAATGTCGGTTCAAAAAATATCTTCATGGCGCTTGCGTCTTCTGGGCCGATCCTGAAAGCAACAGCCGTGCCAACATTGCCAAAAACAGCCTTTCTGACGTCATCACCAAGTTGGCCAATGTACTGATGAGCGATGGTCATGGAAAGTTTGAACTTTCTAGCTTCGGAAAGGATATTTGTTATTGTCTTGGTGGTGACATTCTGGAATTCATCAATGTAAAGAAAGAAGTTAGCCAGCTTTGAAACATCCTGGCCGGTTCGAGACATGGCATTCATGAAAATTTTACCGGTCAAAAGCATGCCTAAGAAAAAAGCATTTGTCTCTCCGATCAGACCCTTGGAAAGATTAATGATAAAGATCTTCCTGTTTTCCATTATGTCTTTAATGGAAAAAGTTGATTGCTCTTGTGCGATAATCGGTTTGATGTAGTCGTTGGCGATAAACGGGTTTAATTTTGACAGAACCCAGGTGGCAACGTTACCCAGGCTAAAGTCTCCGGAAGCTTTTTCAGCTTCTTTCTGCCAGAAATGAACTACAACCGGATCGGGGCATCTGGCCAAAAGCTCGTTTCTGTAAGTTCTGTCAGAAAAAACACGCGGTACATCCAAAAGAGTCGGTTTGATAATCGGGTCGTTCAAAAGCAAAAACAAGGCATTTTTGAAGTATTGCTCAAACATTGGCCCGCCAACCTCGGCCAGATTGTAAATTTTTCCGATAATCTCCAAGAGCTCATTGGCAATAAAGGTTTTTTGTTCCGGTTGGCTTCGGTCGTACTCCAAAAGATTGTAGCCAATCGGGAACTGGGTGTCAGCCGGGTTGAAATAAATCACGTCTTTCCAACGCGACGGCGGAATTAACCCCAAAATGTCTCTGGCATCGTTGCCGTGCGGGTCAATGAAAGCCAAACCTTCTCCGTTTTCAATATCTTGTTTAATCAGGTGTTTGAGAAAACTGGTTTTGCCGGTGCCGGTCATGCCGATTACATACATATGCCTGAACCTGTCGTCTTCAAGCATACGAACATCTTTTTCCTGGCCACGATAAGAAGACTTGCCGAGCAGAAGACCGGTTGGCGAAAGTTCAAGCGGTGGCGGCGCTGTCCTTGATTGAGTTCTTCTTATTTTTGTGGTCTCAAGAATTTGAGCTGTCGGAAGATGTACCAAGGTGGCCAGTTCTTGAGTGGAAAGAATGATTTTATTTTTCTCTCTGAAATTTCTGAAAGAAAAATCAAAGATCTCTTTTTCTTCTTCTTTGAATTTCAGTTGTTTCAACGACAAAGAATTGCCCTTGGCATTGGCAACCTGCGGCAGAACAGACTGAATCTGGTTGATCAAAGCCTGAGCTTTTTGGTTGTTTGGGCAGGAAGACACGAGCCTAATATTTACTTCAAGGAGTTGCCGGGAATTTTTCAGGGCAACGCCCTCGATCAGATCGGAATCGCTAGGTTTATCTTTTTCTTTTTTTGATTCTTCTGGTTTTTCAGTATTTTTAAAAGATTCCTTGAAAGTATCAATAATTTTTGAAATCTGATCTTTGTTCGATTTCGCAATCGCTTCTTTCAAAGAAGATCCTTTTTGCAGTTCATCAGCCGTTTTTTTAAAGCCCTTCGTGATACTAGATGAGGCTTTTTTGAAAATGACCTGCAAAGCAATGCCGTCTCCTTCTTTGGATAAGGAGGAAAAGATCGTCAGTATCGGCAAAAGAAAATCGTCAGAAAGATTTTCAAAAGTTTTTATCGGCAAGATAGCTTCTTTTTCTTGTTTAAGAACCGCTGCCAGGCTCGTGCCTTGAGGATTGAAAATATTATAATCTTCAACCAAATCGATCTCGGCACCGGACCAGAAAGCTTGTATCTGCTGGATCAAAGAATCAACACTTTGTTCGGCAACGGAAAAATAAAGATGCACGTCCTCACCGAAGTTATGAACCGCAAACTCCATCACAACCGGAGCGCCGAAACTCGCCAATGCCGAAAAAAGTTGTTCGCTCGAAGCCAGTTCACTTTTCCAGTCTCTTTTTTCTCCTTGCCCGCTTTTATAAAGACTGACAGAAACGACCCGGTAATCAAGAGATTTCTGGATAAGCTTTTTTTCGCTCAAAAGATTTAAAAAATACCAAGCTGCTAAAGCACCGGCAATACCGAATACCAGAAAAAAAACAAGAAAATTAAGCATTTTCCTTTAATTTTATCTCCGAATAAAATTTATCAACTAGCTCATCGTGAAAAGCATCAATTAAAAAAGCATTACCCATGCCTCTTACGTCTTTAATGGCCTCACTCAGGCCTTTTTCAAAAACAGTGTGGACCAATGAATCTACGGTGGATTGATATTGATCTTGAGAATTCGTGACCGATGCGACCGTTGGAACTGTTTTTTTATGGTCGGTTTGTTCGTCCCCTGCTTGTGTCTGCGCTTGAGTTTGAGTTTGCGGCTGGGCTTGGAATTTTTCAGCAATCACTTGTTTCAAAACGTCTTTTTCTTTTTCCGGAGTTAATCCTCCTTCATGGGCTTTGATCCTTTGTCGAAATTCTTGCTGAATATCTTCAAGTTCGGGGTGAAAGTTTTGTTGATCCATATAAATTTTTTTAATATTATACCATTTCCGCACGCAATCATTAAGACAATAACCATTATGTGCGAATCAAAATTAACTTCGAGACGAGTTTATTTCAATTTGTAATAGGCTTTGTCTTCGTATCTCAGATCTATATACTCAAGGTGAGATTGACCGTCTTTGATTTCGTTTTCAAGTATTAATTTCAAATTTTCAGATACATTTTCCGGTAAAAAATCAAAAAGAGCAAAAATATACCACCCCTCTTCAGTAATCAACTTGAGAAATCTAGCGGTTAAATAGTTTTCCTCAATGACGACTGCATTGATTTTTATTTTTGAATCATTGATTCTTTTGAACTCAAGCGCAAAGTTTATCAATTCTTTCGGTAAAAGTTTCTTTCCAATCTTTATCTCACCAAGGTTTTGATCACGGATCGAAAATAATAAAAAATCTTTTGAAGTTTCGATTTGGGAAAACGGTATGCCATTGCCATCAATAACAAAACAGGGCCCCTTCCCGCAAGCCGCGCCGACTGGTTTTCTTAACCGACCTTCGACTTTCAAAACTTGAGTGCTAGGAACAAAATTGATGGTAAAAGACTCGAAAGATGGCTCAGCAGTAAGAAGCTCAGAGGTTATCTTATCTTTATTGAAAAAAAGAAAATTGTTTCCCGGCATAAAAACAAATCTCTTATTCTCTAGTTTATTATTGATTAAAGCAATAATGTTCTCTTTGGCTGGCGAGGCAGCGTCTGCTTCAACATTCTTTATCAATAAATACCGGTTAAAAGCAAGAAAATAAACCAAAAACATAAAAGACAGCAAAATGACAACAAGCCAAAAAAGTTTTAAGCCCTTTCGTTGCCGTCTTCTTTTAAAATAATTTTCTCGGTTTTCCATGGGATTCAAAAAATATTAAGCACTGATACCATTTTACCAAAAAACAATCCCGACGGTCAGTCGGGATTGTTTTTGATGTTTTGCGGATTTAAGCTCTTTTGATCTCGTTAATATTCATGTACGGCACTAACGCTTCGGGGATCTTTATGGAACCGTCTTTTTGCTGATAATTTTCAATAATGGCAACAAGATGCCTGTCTGTTAACCCCGTTGCAGAAATGGTATACGGATAAGCAAGCGAACCGTCAGCCTTTCTGTACCGAGTGTTTAATCTTCTCGTCTGAAAATCTGTCAAATTGGTATTTGAAGTGACTTCCCGATACTTATTCTGTCCCGGAAACCAAGCTTCAATATCATATTTTTTGTATCCTGGAGCGCCAAAGTCGCCGACACAGATCAAAACAACACGATACGGAATTTTTAAGGCTTTGAGCAAGGCTTCTTCGTGCTGTAGACACTTTTCATGCCATTCTTGAGATGTTTCAGGTGTGGCAAAAACGATCTGTTCCACCTTCATAAACTCATGAACCCGGAAAATACCGCGCGTATCTTTGCCGTAAGATCCGGCTTCAGTCCTAAAGCACTCTGAATAAGCTGAATAAAGTTTTGGCAGATCTTTTTCTTCAAGAATCTCATCCATGTGATAAGCCACCAGGGGTTGTTCAGATGTGCCGATCAAAGCCAGATCCTCGTCTTTGTCTTTTCCGACTTTATAGATATCGTCAGAAAAAAACGGCAGATAACCAGTGCCAAACAGAGTTTTGGTTTTCGCGGCATGCGGTACGGTCATTAAAGTAAACTCATTTTTGCCAAGATAATCAAAAGCAAAATTAATCAAAGCCAATCTCAGTCTGGCACCTTCATTTTTCAGAAAATAGAATCTTGACTGAGCAACTTTTGTCGCCCTTTCAATATCCAAAATATCCAGCGCCTCGCCAAGTTCTTGATGATCCTTCGGTTGAAAATCAAATTTCGGTGGCTCGCCCCAATATTTAATTGGTTGGTTGTCTTCGTCAGATTCCCCATCGGGTACAATCGGATCAAGCATATTCGGCAGCCAAGACATTCTTTCAAATAAATCTTTTTCGATCTGGGCCAGATTTTTTTCCAGCCCGGAAATTTTCTCTGAAAGCTTTTTCAATTCCTTGATTTTCTCTGGTGAGGGTTTTGTTTTCGATTCTTTATTTTGTGTCGCCCTAAAATTATCCAGTTCTGTCTGAGCCTGTTTTCTCTTATCATCAAGCGTAACAATCTCGTCAACGCTCACTTTGGCGCCTCGGCGCTTGGTGTTGGCTTTAACGTCTTTCAAATTTTGACGAATAAAATTTATATCAAGCATATAAGTCAATTAATAACTACTAATTTATAACTCATAACTAAAACAGTAGGAAAATTAAATCTTTGCCGCCCCAGGGGCGGAAGAAGAAGCTTGTCCTGAGCCTGTCGGAGGAAATCGCGAAGAAGAAACTATCGGGAATTTCGGTTCTCCGGAACTCAAAAATGATCTGATATTTTCGACATCTGTATCAAGAATCCTTTTCAAGGCTTCGCGAGTGAAAAACGCAATATGCGGAGTGGCGACCACGTTAGGATGAGTAAAAAGCAGGTTATTTTCCGCTAACAACAGTAAATCTTCAGAGTTGCTAGTGCCGTACAAAACAGCTTTCTGTTCGTCAAAAACTGATTTTTCGCCCTCAAAAACATCGAGGCCGGCTCCAGAAATCTTGCCGCTTTGCAGGCCTTTAAGCAGAGCCTTGGTATCTATTAATCCGCCCCTGGCAGTATTAACAATCACCACCCCATTTTTCATTTTTGCAATCGCTGGTTCATTGATTAAATGATGAT
>Ga0156501_116_pt1 | contig 2495 bp, 3 predicted proteins | sample RifOxyB1_FD_110648 | JGI IMG/M metagenome (GOLD analysis project Ga0156501, IMG submission 110648) | Candidatus Brennerbacteria bacterium RIFOXYB1_FULL_41_13
ACGGCTCGCCGCCGATAAACTGAATCCTCCTGCATCCAAACTCATAAGCTTCGCGCATCACCCTTACCCAGTCTGCATAAGTCATCTTTCCCAGATTGATTATCGCTGGCGAACTTCCAGCATAACAATGCATGCAGAAAAGATTGCAGCCGGGTGTAACCTCAAGCCAGAGAAATTCAAGATCGTGCGGTTTTGGCAACTCAATTTTGCTTATAGCCTCAGAATCACCAATAAAACGACCTAATCCAGCCGTTTCCAGAGATGTAAGGTATTTAACTACCGCCTCAGGGCTTACACCCTGCACTCTTATATCTGAGATAAGAACTCCGCTTTCAAATTGTTCAACAATACTGCGGGCTCTTTCGTCTATGGAATAGACATCTCCAGACTGCAGGTCATAAATCGCGGCACGCTTCACGCCAGTAATCAAAAAACAATGTTCTTGTAACGCAAACTTAGACATCAGAGCCTCCTTTCGTTTATAATTTGACAATGGGCTGTAATTATTATAATGCTATAAGTTATTTCGTCAATCAGCAAAACTCAGGTATACTTAAATTGAAAAAATGGAAGAAATTTCAAACTCTCTACTGCCATTTGCCAATCCACTGTTCTAAATCTATCTAAATTCCGGAGCCAGTGTGCACGGACAGAGGTGTAAGCCTCTGTTTTTAGGATTTATCTACGGAAACCATGTTAGAATCTCGATATAAACCTTATGAGTAATAAACGGAATTCGCAATTATCATTAAATATCGATCCCTACGAGACAATCGTTTTCAAAAATCAAAGCGCTGAAATTTTATCGCAGACTATTCGTGAAGTTCATAACTTAACGCAACAAGGAGATATTTATCCGCCAAAGTTTCCCTCAGTAATGTTTCCAGAAGTCGCTTCAACAATATCAATTCACCCATCAGAAAAAAATAAATCTCCAATAACTCCAGCTGAAGCCGTAGCATTAAAATTGCTGGTTGACGAAATAAGCGCGATAGCTCAAGCGTTGAGCGAAAGTGGCGCCACAGAACAGAGTTTTATCAACAAGACGCTCAACATACAAGGTGAAGAATATGATGCTGAAACCGTAGAAGGCATGTCTGATTTCGGACGGGAAATCTGTGATGCTGTACGAGCAAGAGATCTGATAATACGGGGATATTCACAGCAGCTCGACACAGAAACGATTGATGGACGCGTGAATCAATTACTCTTGGATCAGTTTCAAGAAGCTCTTGTCTCGTGCTCGCTCAAAATAACCGATCTAGTCGTTAATATCGCCATACAAAAAGCATGTGAAAGAGCAAAGTCCATGATTGTTGCCAAGCTCGCAAAACCTAAGGAACCCACAGAAATAGATGTAGAAATAAAAAACAAAGTAAAAAGCAGAATACGAGGTATCGTAAAATCTGCCAAACTATATACGCAGCTCTACGGCATAGCAGTTCAGTCGGGAACATCAGATACACTACCCTCACAAACACGAACTGTCATCTCGCCAACCAATCGCCCAGAATCCGAAAGTAAGGCCTAGTTTATTGAAATAGGATACTAAGTCATGGATAATTACAAAACGATTCTGTTTGATTTGAACGGTGTGCTTATTTTAGATAAAGAAAATTATAAAGCTTCTCCTTTGGAACATACTATCTTCAAACGACTTGGTTTATCCTTGAAAGATTCCAGTGAAAAAGAGAAAATTAAAAAAGAGCTTAATTGGACAGAAAAAGATTTCTGGAAATTTGTTGATACTTCTTGGGAAGGAGCAATCCCCAATCTCTGGCTGATTAATGTCATAAAGAACTTGAAAGAACAAGGTTATGAAACTGGAATTATTTCGAATACTTCCGGACTGATTATGCGACAGGTTTTGCAGAATTATTTCGGAGAAGATTTGAATACTCTCTTTGGTGCCATCATTATTTCTTCTGAAGTTGGTTGTCTAAAACCAGAACAAAAGATCTACAGGATAGCGATTGAAAGGCTTAAAACAGAACCTCATCAAACTATCATGATAGATGATGCCGAAGAGTATTTAACAGGAGCAAAAAATCTTGGCATAACGCCAATCCTCTTTGTCACGAATGAACAATTAGAAAAAGATTTGAAACATCTCGGAATAATCAAAATAACTTAATCAATTTTTAAAGCACAGGGCACTCCCGTTGTTATCTCTAGCCTTACAGCATTCCTGCCATGGTGCGTTTTCCACTAATAAGTCATGCTATACTTAAGTCCGTATTAATCAAAAATCTGTATGGGAAAAAGAAGCGTAAGGGTAAGGCCGTATGAAAAATCAAAGAACTCTCACAAAACCAAGAAACGGCTGGAAATAAAACGACTCATGCTTGAAAACAAAACAAGTAAGAAAAAACAAAAAAAAGCTTGAAATTTTGTCTTTATACCTACGGAAACCGCCTTAACAGCGGTTTTCTTTTTATAAAACAAGATGATCGAAATAATTCTCAAAAAGTCACGGCACCACTCATTTTTAAAAT
>Ga0156501_105_pt1 | contig 2454 bp, 5 predicted proteins | sample RifOxyB1_FD_110648 | JGI IMG/M metagenome (GOLD analysis project Ga0156501, IMG submission 110648) | Candidatus Brennerbacteria bacterium RIFOXYB1_FULL_41_13
AATTTGTATATTTCAGACCTCCTGCCAAAAGAAATCGGAGTATTCATAATAAAAATAAAAAAGCGCAATGGCTATACAAATAATTTCTAGGGATGCAATCAGCCATGCTTTAGTCAAATAATATTTCAAAATTTCTTTGTTAGATGTCATAACTTTTCTGTCGGGATATTTAGTTATTGGCCAAAACCAGTTTATCTGCGTTTCTCCATTCTTTTTATATATTTTAAGAACAGACAAAATATGGCTGAGATCATCTAGAAACAAGTGAATAAATAAAGATAGAAATATCAAGGCAGCCAAAATCACATTGATCTGAAATATGAAAACCAACAATAATCCTACTATCAACGCTCCTACTGGCGTGTGAGTAATGTTCTGATGGTGCAACTCTCCCTTTTTGCCATTAAACAAGCCGACCAGAAAGTCTACGTCTAAAACGTTTCCTGACAATATTATTAGTAGAATTTGTTCGTTGTTTAAGTCGACACCTATGTTTCTAGCGCCTTCAACTATCAAGTAAGATGTGGCGATGTGTCCCGGTGTAAGCACGTGGAGTTTATTTGTTGTATTTTAACACTCTCCGGTCTTAAAACATCACATTGACTCGTGCTGGCCGCTTCGAGCTAGAACTGTGGACGGCTAGGCCCAGATTGGCTTAACCAAAGGAGGGTCCTGCCCTCAAAATGTCAGAACTGCGCTTTCCAGAGAGCCTGTAACAATGGTTGTACGTATGAACGGTATCTCGGTAACGGTACGTTTACGCCACTCTTTCCATACTGTGACGTATGGTATGGTTTATGTAGCCATATTGACAGCCGAATCAAGACGTTGCAGGCCGCACTCGCACAACAGTAAAATATGTAATAAAATGAGTTAGGATTCCTAACTCATTTTATTTTTTATGGAAAAAACTTTAATTGAACCGACTGAATACTTAAAAAACGTATTCAAAGCAGATAACGTAAAATCCGAAAGCGAAATTATTGTTTTCGTTTTAAAAAAACTTAAAGAGTTAAACCTTGTTTACGGCAGAGACAAAGAAAAAGTATTTTTGAATCAAAGACCAGCAAGGACAGCTGAACAGATTTTAAAGGATGGTTACATTAACGGCTGCACAGACGATGCAATTCTTTTTATCGCTGCTGTCAGATCTTTCGGTTTAAAACCGATTTATGTTGAGGTTATTGAAAAATCATGGCTTGAATCACCGATGGAACAGAACACGATACGGGGCCATGCTTATGTGGAGATGGATGATATTTTGGTTGATCCGCAAAGAAAGATTATCTACATTGATCCTGATTTTATCAAAACAAGATATATTGTTTTCGGTAAAGCCAATGAACCTTTTCAGCTTGGACTAACGGATTTCAAAACTATTGTTCAAAAGTTTATGGATTTCAAAGAAAAATATCAAGCTGAGCATAAGCTCTCGTAAGAAATACGAAATTACCTAGACTTTTATCGTAACCGAATACTCTTTTTCTAAACTGTTTTTAGATTTTTCATCGGAAACAGCCATCTGGTTCCAGATTTTTCTTTTTACTTGAAAATCTTTATCTCTTTCGAAAAACATATCGAATATTTTTATCAAATATTCATTAAAATTGTTTGATTGCTTTAAAAGTTCTGTTAAGAAATCTGATATGGTTAGAGATTGTTCGTCTTTTTCTATGAAAAGTTTTTTGAGTTCAGGGTTGCCAGAATAACCATTAATTTCCAACAAATCTTTCAGCTCTTTTTGATTCAGAACAACAATAACCAAGGCTTCCTTAATGTAATCAATGGTTTCTCGGGAAAGATTTTTTATCTTGTTTTCGGATTGAAGTTTTTTACAATAGTGCTTATTTTTATTTGGGCACATTCCAGCGTTTGAGTTTTGGAATCTGACGCACCGCGAGCCAGCAGAAAATACGGTTCATTTTTATTTCATCGCGAAGAACTTTATTAACCAGTTCCCGCATCTCTTTAAGGGTCATGTCTGGGTTGATAAATTCGCCGTTTTTGTAGCAACTACTGCAATATACAGAGCTTTTCGAGCCGTCTTGCTCAGTGCCGCCACCTTGCTTGTCTGCTTTCAGCGGCATTCCGCAACTTTGACATTGCTTATAGCATTTTTTGTCCATAATTTTATATCACAACGTTATTTAGACAAATTTATTATATCACCCCGATCCGTCTCGGTCGGAATGTTCTGTGCTTAAAATGAGACAAATGAGATAGCCGTTATGCTTGAAATTAATAGAAACAAAATATAAAGAGACGCTCATTGAGAGCGTCTCTTTCTTTTGATGTTCCGGATGATCAGAACAGGTCTCCGCCCACGGCGAGTTTAACCTCGGCCATGTTGCAAGTGACAGGCACGCCGAACTTCTGCGACAGATCGTTCAGCAGAGACAGTTTGGCGCGGATGGCATCAAAGCCTGGGATGATAATCATCTTGCCGGAGCCTTG
>Ga0156501_112_pt1 | contig 1420 bp, 2 predicted proteins | sample RifOxyB1_FD_110648 | JGI IMG/M metagenome (GOLD analysis project Ga0156501, IMG submission 110648) | Candidatus Brennerbacteria bacterium RIFOXYB1_FULL_41_13
TTAATGTTTATGCCATAATCTGGCAGCTTTTTAAAGCGAGCATCTTGCTTCTATGAAGTGCTGGTGCAAGCCAGCACACCCCGGACTAAGGACCCGGTAAAAATGAAAAAGATTTCTCTCATTCTTGTGATTGTGCTCCTCTTGGGCGCAGCCCTCTTCATGTCCAACAACGTGGGCGGGAACAGCGTCAATGCGCAACCCGGTTCCAGCAATGTCGGCGCCCAGATGAGCGCCGGGCCATTCCTCAGCCATCCCGAACTGGCGGCCGGATACGAACGCGCCAACTGGCAGCGGCTCTCCAAAGCAAGCGCGCCCGGTGCGCTCGACGCGAACGCCCCGATTCACGGCGACATCAATAACGGCACCCTCACCTTCTACTGCAACGACGGCGACGAAGTGTACCTCGCCCCCAACAAGAAAGAAGTTAAGCCGTCCACGGCCTGCGGTCTGAATCTGCTCCTCTGGCGCGAGGGCCAGAGGGTCTGGTATGCCACCCGCTGACAGCCCACGCGACGCAATTAAAACACAGCCTGCAAAAGCAGGCTGTGTTTTAATTTTTAATCCCTATCGCAATCCAAGCTCAAAATTTTGATTGAATCAAACTCAAAAAGAATCGGAAGGTCAGGAAACCCATCCTCAGGAGCAGGGTATTCACGCGAAAACTCTTCATCAAAAAACCAGTATCTCACTCCGTCTTGGCAAAGGTTTTTCGTATTGCCAAAATTCACGAATTCACGAATTTTCGCTTGCCTATCAGAGACAATCGCTCCCCCACCCTGAGTCCAAACCCAACCGGTAAACCCAAGATAGATCGACCGACCCGAAAGCATTGGCACAAACTGAGTCGGTGAGCTTGATGTCAAAAAAATATCGTTCGGTTTTGTATTATTTTCTATCCAGCCAGAGATCTTCTTTTCTTTTTCTCCATAATAACCAAAGTTGCGAGTATTTTTCTCAATTTTTAATCCTGGTCGCAAACGATAAGCAACGTCAATAATCCCGGATAGACTCGAAGAAAAAATAAACATAACCAGTAAAATGTTTAGGATTTTAAATTTCGTCGGCCAACTAGCGGATTGACTTTTGACCATTTTGCTATCAAACAATACCAGTACCAACAAAATGGCGATCACCCACCACCAAAACAAAAACTTATTGTTATCAAACTCCCAGGGCTGAAACAAAATTAAATTCGGTATCATAAAAAGAGCAATGCTCGCAAGACTCAATTTAAAAAGGTTGGTTTTTCTTTTCATGAATTGAAAAACAAAAATGGCAACGACCCAAACCGCGAAGACCGCTCCAAAATTCTTCAGCCAAAACAAAAAAACAGAACTGTCGGTTCCCAATACGCCCTGATCGCAAAAAAACCAACTTGAAGAATGCTTACACGCCATCCAGCCAAACCACGGCGTAAAAC
>Ga0156501_104_pt1 | contig 1148 bp, 1 predicted proteins | sample RifOxyB1_FD_110648 | JGI IMG/M metagenome (GOLD analysis project Ga0156501, IMG submission 110648) | Candidatus Brennerbacteria bacterium RIFOXYB1_FULL_41_13
CTGTTCAGGCCCTGATGCATCTTGAAGAGATAAAACCAAATGAGCTTGGTGTTGATTTGATGTCTTTATCCAGCCACAAGGTTTATGGTCCGAAGGGCACGGCCGCATTGGTTTCGGGAAACCTTTCTTTTTCAAAATTGATTTCCCCATACATTGTCGGCGGTAGTCAGGAGTTTAGTTTTCGCTCCGGGACGGAAAATGTACCGTCAATTGTTGGTTTTGCTAAGGCGGTTGAGGTTGGAAAAGAGTTGCACTTATCGAGTCAGAAGATGACGGAGAATATAAAGGCCCAGATGGTTAAAAAAATCTTGAAGGTTTTTCCCAAGGTCGTGTTTAACTCTCCCGAAACCTCGATTCCAGAGATTTTGAATGCTTCTTTTCCTGGTTATCAAAGCGAAGATTTGATCTATGCATTTGATAAAGAAGGCGTGGCGGTTTCGGCTGGATCTGCTTGTGAGGCCAGGGCCCTGCAGATATCTCATGTTCTTTTGGCCATGGGTTTGCCAAAGGAGCTTACGAATTCTGTAATAAGGTTCAGTTTTGGCAGATTAACAAAGAAGAAAGAACTTGATTATTTATTTGGGGCTCTTGAAAAAATTTTTTCAAAGCATTAAATTATCATTTGGAAAAATTAAACTTAGCTTTCCGTGCTCATGTTAAAGAATCTTAAAAATAAAGAATTATTATTGAGTTTTTTTACTGGCCTAATGCTTGTTGGATTACTTGTGTTTGGGTTCCGATCAGCAGACAATTTTTCGAGTGTTTTTTATGAGTTTAAAAATCTCGGGGGGAAATTTATTGGTCTTTTTGGAAAATATCAAGATTATTTTGACGGACCGAAAATCTCGGTCAAAGGGGGCATCGTTCTGGAGAATGATGCCAAGCCGATTGATGTTTCTGAAATGGCCATGGCTTACGAGAAACAGATAACCGTGGCGGTTGAAAAAAGTGCGCCATCAGTTGTTTCGATTATTGTGTCCAAGGATTTGCCTATTTTTGAACAGTATTACGTTAACCCTTTTCAGGGTTTTGGCTTTGATTTTCCCGACAGTTTCGGAATTCCACAGCTCCGGCAGAAAGGAACAGAAAAGCAGGAGATTGGCGGCGGTTCTGGTTTTGTGGTCTCGAATAACGGCTTCATTGTTACC